>Ga0116161_1000080_pt1 | contig 103130 bp, 97 predicted proteins | sample AD_JPNAS3_MetaG_FD_89877 | JGI IMG/M metagenome (GOLD analysis project Ga0116161, IMG submission 89877) | Active sludge microbial communities of municipal wastewater-treating anaerobic digesters from Japan - AD_JPNAS3_MetaG | ecosystem: Engineered > Bioreactor > Anaerobic > Digestate | place... | reverse complement strand
AGATGTTTTCTTATGTAAGTCAATTCCTGTATAATACATCTCGGCTACCTCCTTTGTTTTTATTTCCCTGGGTTCATTTTACTACAGAACCCGAAGGGAGGTAGCTTTTTCATATGATCAAAGATTTCAAGGTAAGCAAGAAAATGTCAACATAATCAGAAGGAACATTCGATGGATTTTGAAGACGAAATTTTCAATGACGGTTTGCCAAAGGCGTATTACAAACACAATGATCAAGGCCAATATGTCCTGGAGACAGATGCTCCATGGGCGGAAAAAGTATCCGTGGCCCTGATTGTTTCCTGTAATCGTTCCATCCTCGAGGAAATCAGAAAAGAGGTCATTGCCGGTCAGAAGAGCCCGCTCTGTTATTATATGGAAATGCGACAGCTGGAGCCGGGGATGCTTGCCAAAGCGGCGGGCATAGCGTTGTTCCGGGTGAAAAGACATTTTCGCCCCGAAGTGTTCGCAAAACTTAAACCATCTGTTTTAGATCGATATGCAAAGGCCTTGAGGGTAACGGTGGAAGAATTAAAAACCGTACCGGACAGAAAAGATTAAGGAAGGATTCTATTATTTTCATGACAACAGAACTTGCCGCCAATGGCAAACCATTTGTCCATAATCATGGTGCACATTGTGAAACAGCGGTGACATCCGCTCTTTTTCGCCATCATGGTGTAAATGTTTCCGAGCCGATGGTTTTCGGCATCGGCGGCGGTATTTTTTTCGGTTATCTGCCTTTTTTGAAACTAACCCATTTACCGATCAGCGCTTTCCGGGGCAAACCGGGGTCGGTCTTTCGCAAAGCGGCCAAAAGGCTGGGAGCAGATTTTGTGACCAAAAAATTCCGCGATCCCAAAAAAGGCACAGAGGAACTGAGACGGGTGCTTAAAACGGGACAAATTGTCGGTCTGGCGACCAATCTTTACTGGCTGCCCTATATGTCCGAGCGTCACCGCTGGAATTTCAGTGGACACAACATCATCGTTGTTCGCGAGATCGAAAACGGTTTTCGTGTCAGTGATCCGACCATCGGAGATATGGTGGACTGCACGGTTGAAGGATTGGAGCAGGCACGTTTTGTTCCGGGTCCTTTGAATCCCCGTGGTTATATGTATTATAACAAAACCATCAATCATCACCCTGATCTGCGGCAGGCCTGCATCAAGGGAATGAAGGACACCTGTAACCTGATGCTCAGAATCCCTCTCCCGATTTTCGGTGTTCGTGGGATCCGTTTCCTGGCAAAGAAAGTTATGCAAAGTCCCGACAAACTTGGTTTTCAGGAAGCCTGTCGCCACCTGGCCGGAACCGTCCGCTGGGTGGAAGAGACCGGCACGGGGGGTGCAGGATTTCGGTATATGTATGCCGCTTTTATACAGGAAGCATCCGAACTGTTCGGTTCGGAAGATCTGGTAAGGCTTACGCACGACATGACGGCTATCGGTGATACCTGGCGCGAATTTTCCGTGATGTCTGCGCGGATCATCAAGCAGCGCAACAGGCCTGAAGCAACCTTTACCAATGCAGGAGGCTTGATGTTGAAATGTGCGGATCTCGAAGAAGCGTTTTTCAGAGACCTCCAGAAAGTTGTTAAAAAACTTAAAGCATAAAGGTTTCCTGTATTTCATAAGTTATTTTTTGTCTATTTTGATATCCCAGACTGTTGAATGGATCCATTTCTTTTGTGAAAAATTTCTTTGAGACTCACTGAAATTAGGATAAAAGAAATAAATCCATCAACATGATCAAAAGGAACCGGCTATGGAATTAGAAAAAGAAATCTTTAAGGACGGGATGCCGAAGGGATATTACACGCAAGACGATAATGGGAAATATATTCTTGATACGAATCATTGCTGGTCGGAAGAAGTGTGCGTGGCCGCGATTGTTTCTGAAGTACGCGCCAATATCGAGAATGCCAGAAAAGAGGTCATTGCCGGTTTGAAAAGCCCGCTCTGTTATCATATGGCAGTACGGCAGATGGATGTGAAGTTTCTGGCCAGGGCAGCAGGTATAGCGGTATTTCGGGTCAAAAGGCATATGCGTCCCGAGATATTTGCCAAACTTAAATCCTCGGTTTTAGATCGCTATGCCGTGGCTCTTGCGGTTACCCCGGAAGAATTGAAAACCGTGCCGGATAGCGAAGCATAGGGAAGGATAATATTTTTTCATGGCTACAGAACTCAAAGCCAATGGCAAACCCTTTGTCCATTATCATGCGGCGCATTGTGAAAGTGGTGTCACGTCGGCATTGCTTCGCGATAAAGGAATGGATATTTCCGAACCAATGGTTTTTGGGATCGGCAGCGGCATTTTTTTCGGCTATCTGCCGTTTATGAAAATGACAGGTCTGCCGATCAGCACCTTCCGGGCGGCACCGGGGTCCATATTTCATAAGACGGCCAAAAGGCTGGGCGCAGAATTTGTTACAAAAAAGTTTCGTAATCCGCAAAAAGGCATGGATGAGCTAAAACAGGTGCTTAAAACCGGACAGATCGTCGGTATGACAACAAACATGTATTGGCTTCCCTATCTGTCTGAACGTTTTCGTTGGAATTTTCTGGGACACAACATCATCGCTTTACGTGAAACCGACGGTGTTTTTCGCATCAGCGACTCGATGCTGGAACATCCAATAGATTGCCCGGTAGCCGATCTCGAACGGGCGCGTTTTGCGCCCGGCCCCGCAAACCCGCATGGCTATATGTATTATCTCAAATCCGTCAATCCCCGTCCTGATCTGCGGAATGCGTCCATCAAGGGCATGAAAAGTACCTGTTTTATGATGCTGAACATCCCCATGCCGATTTTCGGTGTACGCGGCATGCGTTTTCTTGCTAAAAAAGTCATCAAAAGTCCGGACAAACTTGGCTTTGATGAAGCCTGCCGGCAGCTCGTCGGTCTTATCCGCTGGGTGGAAGAGGTTGGCACGGGCGGCGGTGGATTCCGTTACATGTATGCCGCTTTTTTGCAGGAAGCTGCACAACTGTTCGGTTCGGGTGAGCTTGCCGATCTGTCAAAAGAAATGAATGCTATTGGCGATAGCTGGCGTGCATTTTCCGTGACGGCCGCGCGTATTGTCAAGCAAAGAAACAAAGAGAAGGAGACCTTTGCCAAAGCAGGTGGACTGATGCTGATCTGTGCGGGACGTGAAGAGAATTTCTTTAAGGACCTGGGTAAGGTGGTGGGGAAACTGAAGACATGAACGCGCTGGATATTTCTTCCATTACATTTCGTTATGAAGAGGCATCTGTCTTTGCGCTGAAGAACGTTTCGCTGTCGGTTCCGGACGGGCGGATTCAGGCTCTTCTGGGACCCAACGGAGCGGGAAAGTCAACCCTGATGCGGATTGTCACAGGGCAGATGAGGGGATATACAGGAGAGGTGTCGATCTTTGGTACAAAAATGCCGGACCGCAGCGCTCTTTTATCGATCGGGTACGCGCCTCAACCCATATCGCTCTATACGTCGCTTACAGCCCGCGAGAACCTTCGCTTCTTTGGTGCGATGGCCGGACTGAAGGAAGAACAGATTGGGCTGCGTACCAAAAACCTGCTGGAAAGAGTCGGCCTTAGCGATCATGCGGAAGATCAGGTTGCCACCTATTCCGGAGGCATGCAGAGACGCCTGAATCTGGCGGCGGCGCTCCTGCATTCGCCGAAGCTGCTGTTGCTTGACGAGCCCACGGTGGGAGTTGATCCGCAAAGCCGCAATCATATTTATGATACCCTGCTGGAATTGAATGCCGCGGGCATGACCATTCTGCTGTCCACGCACATTATGGAAGAAGCACAGCGTTTATGCTCCAGTGTGACATTGGTGGACAAAGGCGAAGTAATCTTTAACGGGCCGATGTCCGGAATCAGTGATCTGGAAAAATTCTTTCTGGAAAAGACGGGTAGGGGATTACGCGATGATTAACCAGCTGAAAGAATTGATCAAGAAAGAAATGCTGATCCTGCTTCGCGACAAGCAGACGGTTCTGCTACTTTTCCTGATGCCGGTGGCGCTGATTTTCTTTTTGTCCCTGGCCATGGAGGGCGTATGGGCAGATAAGCTGACCGGACGGAAAATCCAGCTGGTGATTCAAAATGAAAGCGAATCTCCCAAGGCAAATCTTCTGGCGGAAAAGATCCGGACCAATAAGCTGATCGAAGAGGTTCAACGTCCCGCCGGCATGAATGATGACAAAATTTTTGCCGAAGGCAGGGCGCATGCAATTATTACGATTCCAAAGGGCTTTGAAGACAGCGAAAAGCCGGTGGAAATGTATTTTGACCCCGTGATTGACGCCGGTTATAAAATTGCGGCCCGGTCGCTGATCATCAGCCTGACTGTGGAAGTCGTCATGGGGATCGACAACCTCGAGATGGTTGTTGCCGACCTGGTCACCGAAAAGAAAAAGCCGAACAAAGAATTTCCCACCCCTCTTCAGCAAAATGTTCCGGCTTACGCGATATTTGCCATGTTTTTCATTGCCATTCCCATGTCCGTGGGTTTTCTCAAAGAGAAAAAGGACGGGACCCTCCAGCGTCTTTTTACTTATCCGGTCAACACCAATCTGGTGATCCTGGGGAAGATTGTGCCTTATTATATTATCAATGTTTTTCAGTTCATCCTGATGATGCTGGTGGGGGTTTACGTAATGTCCCACATTATCAGTTTTTCTTTCAACCTGGGCGAACATCGCTGGCACATGGTGCCTGTTACCATCGTTGTTGCTGCCGCCACAACCGGTTATGGGGTGCTGGTTGCGGCTTTTGCGAAAACCACCGAGCAGGCTTCAACCCTTGCGGCGACAGGGGCCGTCCTGATGGCTGTTTTTGGCGGGATCATGATGCCGCACATTCTCATGCCGCTGATGATGAAGAAACTGGCGATGATTTCACCGATGTACTGGGCACACCAGGCGTACCTGGATATTTTTCTCAGGGACGCTTCGTTTGGGGATATCCTGCCCAGATTAATTATATTGACAGTGTTCGCGGGAATCTGCTTTTATATTGCAGGAAGGAGAGTCAAATGGATTTAGAAAAGGCGTATCAGGAATTAAATGTGACATCGCGCGAAGACCTGATCTTCAAGCTCAAGGAGCTGATTATCAGGGCGTGCGAGGTCCAAAACGTCAAACCGGAGGATGTCCCCACGGATGTGCCCTTTATCGGTGGCCCGGGGCCACTCAAGCTTGATTCTTTGGATGCGATGGAAATCGCGATGGAAATTCGTTATCAGTTCGGTGTGGAATTAAAAAATGCGTCAACTGCGGCCAAGGCGATGCAGTCATTTGATACGCTGGCCGATTTCATTATCAGCGCACCAAAGGTTAAAAAGTGAGCAGAAGTGATATTTATATCCGGGGATGGGGTGCTGTGACTGCGCTGGGGTGGAGCGCATCCGAATCCGCCCGTAATCTGATTACCGGCAACGTGCGGCCGGCGGGAATCTGCTCGTCGTCTCACCTGACCAATCGCGACTTCAAGGCATTTGAAGTCGCTTATGACGGGAATCCGTTGGAAAAATCGCTGAAGATGCTTGATGCCTCCATCACCGAGGCTTTTGAACGTGCGGGATTGACCTCTGCAGAAATTGAAGAGTCCATGCTGCTGGTAGGGACCACCGGCGGCATTTTTATCCGCAACGAATTTGAGTTCACCGAATCCGTGAGGCTAAATCCCGGTAAGGAGTCGCCGCCGATCGTCTGCCGCAACCGGGGGCCGGGCGAGGTGGCTGAAGAGATTGCCCGAAAATACGGTATTCGCGGCCTGCCGCTTACGTTCAGCATGGCGTGCGTGTCCAGTTCACATGCGCTGGTCGTTGCGGCTGACCTGCTTGCGCAAAAGAAAATCAAACGGGCCATTGTTGTCGGTTTTGAGCCGCTTTTAAATCTGACGCTGCAGGGTTTTGCCAGCCTGCTGCTTTACGATTCAGAACAATGCCGGCCCTTCTGCAACCTGCGTTCAGGCATGCAGATCGGCGAAGCTTCTTCATGCGTGATTATGGAACAAGGTCCTGGCCTTGGTGCCGGTAAAAACAAATTTCTGTTTTCGGGTGGCTACCTGTTTAATGACAACAGCAGCCTGACCTCCGCCGGCACCGACGGTGAACTGGTAAAAAGCGTGGTGTCGCAGACGATTGCCAAAGCGCGGATAGAACCCGGGGGAATCGTCGCCGTCAAAGCACATGGTACCGGCACAAGAGACAATGACCTTTCCGAGGGGCGCGGGCTTTCTAAAGTGTTTGAAAATAAACTGCCGCCGGTGATTTCCATAAAAGGCGCCATCGGCCACTGTCTGGGCGCTGCAGGCACGGTTGAGACAGCCCTGTGGCTCTCCTGCCTGGAAGAGGGAACGCTTCCCCGCAGTTTCGGATTTACGGAAATGGACCCGGAAATCGGCTTTGTCCCTTCGCAGGTGAATTTACCTGCGAATAATGGCGCGTATCTCTTTACCTTCTTCGGTTTCGGTGGAACGTGCACGAGTTATATCATAAGTAAAATGTAAGTAATGCTATATATTGTCATTCCCGCGAAGGCGGGAATCTAGAATAATCGCTGATTGAAAATTGAAACAATATTATGTTTACATTCAGGCAAGCAAAAGGAACGGGACTTTGTATATTGGTGTAACTGGCGATTTGGTAAAACGTGTTTATGAACATAAACAAAATGATGTAGAAGGATTTACTAAACAGTATAAAGTCCACAATCTTTTTTATTATGAAACATACGGAGATGTGAGCGAAGCGATTTTAAGGGAAAAGCAAATGAAAAAATGGAACAGGCAATGGAAGATAAATCTGATTGAAAAGCATAATCCACAATGGGTGGATTTATATCAAGAGATAAGTTAAAATAATCTTATGATCCATGTAACCTTTGGATTCCCGCCTTCGCGGGAATGACAGCGAATCTAGAAATATGACTATAAAATTATTACCTTCCGTCATGCCGGTGATCTCGGCCGGTTATCTGGGGCCTTCGCTTACTCCCAACGAGGACGCCGCCTGGGAGGAAGCCAGGCTGCCTTTCAATCCCGATGCCCTGGTGCAGAAAATGATGGGACAGCCCATGCGGCGCGCCGGCCGGTTCATCAAGCTGGTCTGTTTAGGAGCGCTGGCCTGCCTCAACCGCATTCCTCCTGAAGAGTTAAAGGAGAAAAAAGTCGGCATTTTTTTGGCTACCGGTCTTGGGAACATCGATGAGATTCTGCCGTTTATCACACAGGTGTTTAAACATGAAGGCGGATTTCCCAGTCCGAACCAATTTGCCAATTCTGTCAGCAACGCCGCCGCTTTTTTCGTTGCCCGGGTCTGCAAAATCAAGGGCGTCGTGCTGACTATTTCGCAGGAGGAACTCTCTTTTGAATCCGCGCTTTGGCTGGCGCAAAGTTATCTGGAATCGGGAGAGCTGGACCTCGCGCTGGTCGGAGGCTGTGATGTATTTACGCCGAGCGTTGAAGATTATCGCGAACGGATGAATCTGATTTCCGGCCAATATCGCGTTGCTCCGATGGGCGAGGGGAGCTCCTGGCTTCTGGTGGGCGGAAGCGAAGAGAAAAAACTTGGTGATATTTTGTCCGTCGGGATCACAGACCGTGTGGAGCAAAACGGCCAGACCCTTTCGGATGTCTGGCTGAAACGTTGTGAAGATCTGGCTGCGAGAATTTTGCCTTCCGGCGAAGATCACGGAATCAACCGCCTGTTCCTGCCCGGTTTTCGTTTGTTCGATCTTGATGAAGCATCCTGGAAAAAACGCGGATGGGACATCGAGGATTATCTTCCGCAGTGCGGAATTTCTTCGACGGCGTCGGCTTTTGGTCTGGCGCGCGCCTTTCTGACAAAAAAATCCGCCCTGGTCGTCCATGGGAATCATCATGCGAGCGGTCGCCAGGCACTGGTTGCCGCGGTTACAAAGTAAGGGATAGCAGTCTGTCCTTTCCGTGCAGAGATGGTGTTGCAATTCTTCTTTGTCATTACGAGACGCCTCTCAGGCGTCGTGGTAATCTCATGTCTTCGTGAACTTATGAGATTGCTTCGGTCGTTTCCCTCCCTCGCAATGACATCACGACACAGTCTGTGCGCGGGAATGATCCGTATAAGAAGAAAGCAACGAAAGCATGGTTTCTCTGCAAAAAAAACGCGTCGCGCTGGTTCATCCACGCGGGTTCAACTGGTTTCCCGGCCGCCGTGACATCACCGATATTGCCAACCGTATGGTGCCGCAGGGGATGCTCTCCATCGCGGCCTATCTGATCCGCGAAGGGCATGATGTGTTTGTTTATGACTGTCTGGGTCCCGGCGCCCCGGTGGATCTGGATAAGCAGGTTCAGGCAATTCTTGCTTTCAGACCGCAGATTGTGGGGTTTTCAGCCACGACATCCTCTTTTCCGGATGCCTTGGATATCGCCGGAAAGATCAAGAAACAAAATTCCCGAATTGTTACCGTTTGCGGTGGTGTCCACGTTTCGGCCCTCAGGGAAGACCTGCTTGCTTTCTGTCCGGACTTTGATTTTTTTGCGGCAGGTGAGGGCGAGAGCACAATCTCTGACCTCGCCGCCGGTGTTGACCCTGCGGCAATCCCCGGGCTGATCCGCCGGCATAATGGCGTTGCCGTCGCCAATGAACCCAGAAAGCACATCGGCGATCTTGACGATCTTCCCTATCCCGCATATGAAAAACTCACCGGTTTCCCCCGGGATTACCATTTGCCGCTTTTCAGCTATATCCGGACGCCCGGGGCAACCATGATCACTTCACGCGGCTGTATGTACCAGTGCTCTTACTGCGACCGTTCTGTTTTTAAAAAAGGGTATCGCTACAACTCCGCCGCCTACATTTACGAACACATGAAATACCTGCGGGAAAAATTCGGTGTGCGCCATGTCAATATTTACGATGATCTTTTCACCGCCAACAAAAAGCGGGTTTTGGAACTTTGTGAAAAATTGTCCCGGCAGCCTCTTGGAATCAACTTCAACTGTGCCGTTCGTGTCGGCTACACAGATGATGATTTGCTCAGGATGCTCAGGGAAGCGGGATGCCTGATGGTGTCTCTGGGTATTGAATCGGCGGATCCGGATATGCTTGCCCGCCATAAATCGGGAGTGTCGCTCGATGACGTGCGTGACACGGTGCGCCGCATTCAGGCCGCGGGCCTGCGCGCCAAGGGATTGTTTATGATGGGACTGCCTGGTGAGACGGAAGAAACCATAAAGCGCACGTCTGACTTTATCCTTTCCCTGGAACTCGATGACATGAACATGGCCAAATTCACGCCTTTTCCCGGTGCGCCGCTGTGGTCAACGATCCGAGAGGAGGGTGCATTTGAAGAGGACTGGCGCCTTATGAACTGTTTGAATTTTGTTTTTGTCCCACACGGGATCAAATCCAGAGAAAGACTCGATTACCTTTACAATGAATACGTCAAGCGGTTTTACTCCGATGCCGCCTGGCGGAAAAAATTCCGCAGCCGTCTGTGGCAGCACCGCAAAAGCCTTATGTATCTTCTTCGCCACCTGCCTTCGTTCTGGTCGGCGAAAAATCAATTTGAACCTGGAAAGAACAGGACGCCGTAAACCATTTTTCCCCAAGGCAGACCGCCTGGGAAGAGTTCCCCCTGTCTGTTTCAGTCCGAAAAAGACAATGTCCGGGTGACAGGGATCCGTTTTATTTCATGAGAACAGAGAATTCCGAACGGTCGGATCTGTTCTGAATGACAATAAATTGTGGATAAATCTTTTTCAGGATATATCGGCCATGACTGTCGATCAGGTCACCTTCCTGATGGATCGCTTTGTTGACAAGCGCCAAACGCTCCTGTCCGCTGGATAAAAGCCCACTGTATCTGAACAGGTTGTTCCGGGTCAGGACGGCGCTATATTTCGTTTTGCCGGGCTGATGGAATCCTTTCTGTGTTTTTGAATGAAAGGATATCGCAAGACCGAAAAAAACCAACACCACCAGGGCACTGACCGCCAGGGATGCCGGACGTATGATTTTCTGATGGATAAAATTCTTGTCCGGTTTCACATGAGACAAAAATTTTATTTTAACCGGATCTTTACCATTGAGGTAATCGTTTACGGTTTTAACGACGATTTCCCGGTGTTCCGGGGATGCGTCAGAATGGTCGCGGGAGCACTCGTACTGATAAGACCTCCATATGATCATTGTAAACAGGCTTTTTAAATCCGTTGACGGCAGTTGCTCAGACGGGAAAAAAATCCCCTTTTTCTTGTCAATGATGCCGAGGGATTCTTCCACTGTCAGGCGGGGATTGGCCTGGAGGGTTTGATCGACATTTCGCATGATTTTGCTGATTACTTTTTTTGTGTTTTTTTCTATGATGAATCGCTTCAATAATCCAAGTGACATGGTTTCCTCCTTGAGCAAATTTCCCTGACAGTCAAACCCGTCAGGTTTCAAACGGCCGGAAATTCTTCCGCATTCATGGATGTAAACAATAACTTGAAAAGGAAAGAGAGCGTGAATTGAACGGATTCGTGCAGCAGGTCATCTTGTTTCGGAACAGCAGCTCACAAGTGAGCGCAGCGTTATCGTTTGATCGGGTGTCTGTTTACCACATGTTTGTTCCTGATCAAAGCAAAATCTCGGATCAGGGTATCCGTGATGTCATGATATCATCAATAATTGATTAGGAATTTCCTGTGGCCGCCTTCTAGCCCTGTTTGTTAAGCAATTCCGCCTGATAATGCGATGCGAGCGCGTCAATCATGGACCCGATGTTGCCGTTAATGAAACTGTCCAGGTCATAGCGGGTCAGATTGATCCGGTGATCGGTGATGCGGCCTTGCGGGAAATTGTAAGTGCGGATGCGTTCGGAACGATCGCCTGAACCCACCTGGTTTTTACGCGTCTGTGCCTGCTCGGCATTCTGCTTCTGGATCATGGCGTCCAGCAGTCGGGCGCGCAAGACCTTCATGGCCTTGGCCTTGTTTTTGAGCTGTGATTTTTCATCCTGGCAGGTAACCACCAGGCCGGTCGGCAAATGGGTGATGCGTACGGCGGAATCGGTTGTGTTGACGCTCTGTCCCCCGTGGCCGGTTGACCGGTAAACATCAATGCGCAATTCGTTGGGATCAATGTTCACTTCCACTTCTTCCGCTTCCGGCATGATGGCGACGGTAACCGCCGAGGTATGAATTCTTCCCTGGGCTTCGGTCACTGGGACGCGCTGGACGCGATGGGTCCCGCTTTCGTATTTCATGCGGCTGTATGCGCCCCGGCCATCAATCTGGGCGATAATTTCCTTAAAACCGCCCATACCGCCCGCAGGAGATGAACTGACAATTTCCACCCGCCACCCCTGGGATTCGGCATATCGGGCGTACATGCGAAATAAATCACCCACAAATAAACCGGCTTCGTCGCCGCCGGTGCCCGCCCGGATTTCCAAAAAGACGTTTTTGTCATCATTAGGATCTTTGGGCAGAAGAAGAATTTTTATTTTTTCTTCCAGATCTGCCTGTTCCTTCTGCAGAACCGGTATTTCTTCCTTGGCCATTGTCCGGATTTCTTCGTCATTTTCCGACAGCAGTTCCCTGTTTTCCGCGATTCGGACCTTCAGCTTTTCATAGAGGCGGATGGTTTCCACCAGCTCCGTTAAATCGGAGTGTTCTTTGGCATATTTTTGATACAACCCCTGTTTGGAAACCACCTGAGGGTCGCTGAGCAGGCCTTCAAGTTCCTGGTAGCGGAGCTCAATATCACGAAGTTTGTTGAGTAAAATATCCATATCCTGTGGTCCGGTTAATGTTCAGGGAATGTTGGCTGAAGGAAAAAAACGCATTTATAGCTGTCCTCTTGATGAGAGGATTGCTATAAATGCGGGGAATGCTGTGACATGTTTATCATAGGGACAAAATCCAGAAGCTTGCCTGTCGCCTGAGGGTTAAGCCTACGCTTATTTTGCTGTTTTCTTTGCTTTCGGAGCGGTTTCGGCTTTGGTTTCGTATTTCTTCTTGAATTTTTCCACTCGTCCGGCCGTGTCTACAAGTTTCTGCTTACCGGTCATAAACGGATGGCAGTTGGAGCAGATTTCGATCTTGATGTCTTTCTTGGTTGATTTTGTTGCAATCACATTGCCGCAAACGCAAGTAATTGTTGTTTCTTTATAATCCGGGTGAATGCCTTCTTTCATCTTTCCTTCTTCCTCCTGAACCTTTTGAACAAAGTTCTATAATTTGTAACAGATTCGGTGCATTATCCTATAAATATCAAAAATTCAAGACATTTATTCAAGGGGCTGATCCGTCTTGATCCCCCTACGAATTCATGGACTCCAGAAATTCCTTGTTGTTTTCTGTTTTCCTGATTTTGCCGATAATGAATTCCATCGCGTCGACCGGATTCATTTCCTGCAACAGACGGCGCAGAATCCACACGCGGTTGAGGTTTGCTTTGGGAATCAGCAGTTCTTCTTTTCTTGTTCCGGAACGGATCAGATCAAAGGCCGGGAAGATACGGCGGTCAGCAATGCGCCGATCCAGATGCAGTTCCATGTTGCCCGTGCCCTTGAACTCTTCAAAGATAACTTCATCCATGCGGCTGCCGGTGTCAATGAGGGCGGTGGAGATAATGGTCAGGCTGCCGCCATTTTCTATGTTGCGGGCCGCTCCGAAAAAGCGTTTGGGCTTGTGCAGCGCATTGGAATCAACACCGCCGGAGAGGACTTTGCCGGATGGCGGCACGACTGTGTTGTAGGCGCGCGCCAAGCGTGTGATCGAGTCAAGCAGAATCACGACGTCTTTTTTGTGCTCGACAAGACGCTTTGCCTTTTCAATGACCATTTCGGCAACCTGAACGTGGCGTGAAGCCGGTTCGTCGAAGGTTGAGGAAATGACCTCGCCTTTGACGCTGCGCTGCATGTCGGTGACTTCTTCGGGGCGTTCGTCAATCAGAAGCACCATTAAAACGACTTCTTTATGATTGGCCGTGATGCTGTGGGCGATATCCTGCAGCAAAACGGTTTTGCCGGCGCGAGGCGGTGAAACAATCAGGGCGCGCTGTCCTTTTCCGATAGGTGCGAACAGATCCAGCGTTCGGGTGGAAAAATTTTCCGGGTCAAATTCCAGATTCAATTTTTCATCTGGATAAAGAGGCGTCAGGTTGTCAAAGAGGATTTTATCGCGGGCTTGCTCGGGGCTTTCAAAATTGACTTCATCCACTTTCAGCAGAGCGAAATATTTCTCTCCTTCTTTGGGAGGTCGGACTTCGCCGGAAATGGTATCGCCGGTTCTCAGGTTAAAGCGGCGGATCTGCGAAGGTGATATGTAGATATCATCTGGGCTGGGCAGGTAGTTGTAATCGACTGCGCGCAGAAAGCCGAAACCGTCCGGCAGAATTTCCAGGACACCGGAACCGGATATCACGCCGTTTTGTTCCGCCTGGGTTTGCAGGATCGCAAAGATCAGATCCTGGCGTCGCATGCCGCTGGCTCCCGGGACATCCAGTTCTTTGGCCAGATTATTGAGTTCGCTGATGGGCAGCCTCTTAATGTCTTCGATGTTCATACACGTTTCCTTAATTTAGATTAACAACAGGTTCGATATTGATGTGAAATATATAATTGTAAAGACTGCAATATTTTCAAGAAGTTCGAGGAGAATATTCCCGATTTTTCTAGCAGCTACGGATTTAATATCGACTTGTTTATTTGAATCCTTGAATCGCTCCAAAAGGCAGGGCTGAATGAACCCCTGACGAATTATCCAGTAAGCTATATGAATCATTGGAAACTGTCAAGATATTTTCTTGCAGGGGAAAGCAGAAAAAATAAAAAAGTTTCGGAAGTTTTTCCTTGATTCCTGAAGCGCACTAAACTAAATGATATTAATAAATATTTTGTTGATGAAAGGGTTGAATCTTTATGAATGATGGAACGCCGACCGGGGAGGTTGATGCACTTTTGTCCGATGATCTTGGAGAAATCTCTATTGAAGAATTGATTCCCGAGTTGCAGGCGGCCTGCAGGCGTGCGGACTGGACAAGTCTTGTGCCCGTTCAGGCCAAAGCCATTCCATACCTGCTTGCCGGGCGTGACGTGATGATCCAGTCAAAAACCGGCAGCGGAAAAACAGGGGCGTATTTGCTGCCGATTATGCAGAAAATTGATCCGCAAAGAAATGTCGCCCAGGCGCTGGTTCTGGTGCCTACCCGCGAACTGGCACTGCAGGTGGCCCGGGAAGCGCAGGCGCTGACCGCGGAAACAGAACTGCGCACGGCAGTTGTTTACGGCGGTGTCGGATATAATGCCCAACTGGAAGCATTCCGGGGCGGGGCCCAGCTGGTGGTCGGCACACCGGGACGCATCCTGGATCATCTGCTTAAAAACACCCTTTCGCTTGATCACCTGAAAATGTTGATTTTTGATGAGGCGGACCGGATGCTGTCCATGGGTTTCTATCCTGACATGGTGAAGATCCGTAAATATATTCCAGCCGCGAAAATTACGAGCAGCATGTTTTCCGCGACCTACCCTCCGCAGGTCATACGCCTGGCCGGTCAGTTTTTACATGAACCCCGGTTGTTGAGCTTAAGCGGCAACGAGGTTCACGTTGCCGAAAGCGAGCATATTTATTATGTGGTGCCGGGGATGCGCAAAGAACGGTCTCTGGTCAGGATACTCGAGATTGAAAATCCCGTTTCGGCGATTATTTTCTGCAATACCAAAGATACCGTGCACTACCTGTCCGTTGTGCTGAAGCGTTTCGGGTATGACGCCGATGAGCTGAGTTCAGACCTGGCCCAGAGCTCACGGGAAAAGGTGATGGCGCGGGTGCGCCGTGGCGCTTTGCGGTTTCTGGTTGCCACGGATGTTGCTGCGCGCGGAATTGATATTCCGGATTTGTCGCATGTTTTTCAGTACGAGCCGCCGGAAGACCCGGAAGCCTATATTCACCGGGCAGGCCGCACGGGAAGGATGGGGTCAAGCGGTGTGGTCATTTCGCTGGTCGCGGAAATGGAAAAGTTCAAACTGCAAAGCATCGCCCGTTACTACAATATCAGCATGGAGGAACGTCCTCTGCCCGGCAATGATGAGCTCGAAAGAGTTGTTGCCGAGCGCATTACCGCGCTTTTGGAAGCCCGTTTGCGCAGCCGTGATAATATTCAAATAGAGCGTTTGAAAAGGTTCGTGCCGTTAGTGCGGAGTCTGGCGCAATCCGAAGATGAACTGGCGATTGTTGCCATGTTGTTTGACGATTATTATCAGCAGTCCCTGCATACGCCGCCTGCTCAGCCGACGGCGGACAGTCTGGATGAAGCGGGCACGGCCAGGCCAAAACCCGGGGCCAGGCATAAAAACGGAAAGACCCGGTCGAGAAACAGAAAACCCAGGAAACCATAGTCAGGCAGACCAGCCAAAAATTGCTGTTGATGGCGGTCGGATGATGCAGGTTTTTGTCAATCTGATTATGAACGGGGATTGAAGTCATGTCTCAAAATGGAAAATTCATCATCGGGGGCAGGCAGGTAGAAAATACGGACGGCAGAAAGGCACTGGAGCTTTTTTCAGGGATACGGGACCCGGCACTACAGCAGATGGGACGGATCATCTTTTTGATCCATTCTATACCACCAAGGCTCTCGGCAATACCGGTCTAGGGCTTTCAATTTCCAAAGGAATTATTGACATGCATGGCGGAATCATATACGCTTATAGTGAAATGAAAAAGGTGCCAAAATTGTCATCAATCTGCCTCTAGCCAAATGATCAATGAGGTTTTGCTATGGAAAAGCTTGTTTGTATTCTGGCCATCGATGATGAAGAATCATTCCCCTTTTTCGTAAAACACCATCTTGAAACCATCACAACGCATAATTTCAAAATCATAACAGCCAACAGCAGCAAAGAAGGACTGAAACCGGCCAAAATTTATAAGCCGGATCTGTCCGGAATGGAGGTCACGGAGGAACTGCTTCTGGACGATGGGACGAAAAGCATTCCCATTTTTTTTTAAGTACAACGCTGGTAAAAAAGATGAGGCAAAAAATGACTCGGGCACGGTGGGTGGACGTGAATTTATGGCGAAACCGGTCAGCAGGGAAGAACTGGTCAGGCGCATTGAAATCACCCTAAATCTGCATTAGGTTGCGGTTTATGGTTTTTATGCCGGTTCCCTGGCCCGTTAAATTTATTACACGATACTGAACGCGGAGATTTTGCATGGATAAAAGTATTATGAAAAGCAGATTTAATTTTGACAAAGAGCTGATCATCATGTTGCTGCTGGTGGCCATCGTCTTGTTTATCTATTTCTTTGTGATCAACCAGCGGGCGTTTTTAAATGTTTTCTATCTGCCGGTTTTGCTCGGAGCATACTTTTTCGGCAAGCGTTATGCGGTTGTGTCGGCTGTCTTTTCTGTTGTGGCCGTCTGTCTGATGGCCTACGTGTTCCCCCGCAGTTTTGTTGCCGGATCAGGAGAAAATGCAGAGTTCTATAAGTGGCTTGATTTGATTACCTGGGGAATATTTCTGATTTTCACCGGTTATTGTATGGGGCTGCTGTATGAGAAAAAAGAGCAATCCCAGAAGCAGCTGCAAAAGACATACAGTGGCATTATTGAAATGTTGTCGCTGGTGATTGAATCGGCTGACAATTACACACAGAGCCATTCTCACCGTGTCTCCATCATTGCCAGAATGATTGCCCAGAAGATGAAGCTCAATCAACTGGATGTTGAAAATATCAGGATAGCCGCGCTTTTGCATGATCTGGGTAAAGTCGGGGTAAGCGAATCGGTCCTGCAGAAAGTCACCGCTTTGACATCCCAGGAAAGAAGCCACCTTCGCCGCCATACATTGCTGGCCGTCAACATGCTCGAACCGCTTGGGGAAACTGTGGGAGATATTCTGCCCATCATTCTTCATCATCATGAGAAATATGACGGCAGCGGCTACTACAAGGCTGCACAGGAAGACATTCCTCTGGGCGCCAGGATTATCGCGGTGGCAGATGTATATGACGCACTGACCACGGATCGTCCCTACCGGAAAGCGTTTACCTCTCTTCAGGCCAAGCAGGAGATTCTGGCTAACTCCGGTACTCATTTCGATCCCCAGGTTGTCAAGGCTTTCAGTGAGATCTTTCCCTTTCTTGAAACGGAGAATTATCTTTCTTCTGCTGCTGTTTAAGCGAGTGCATGAGCGGCGAGCATCGGTCGCGCTATTTGCGGAGGTTGTATTTAATCATCTTCAATTGCAGGCCCTTCCGGCTGATGCCCAATTGTTTTGCGGCCCGGGTAACGTTATCGCCGGATTCTTCCAGGCATTTGATAATCATCTGTTTTTCCACGTTTTCCATGTGTGTACGCATAAAGTCTTTAAAAGATGCGTTATCTTCAGAAAATGGGGCAATTACATTATCCTGCAGGTTGGTCAGAAATTCCGATGGCACTTCCCTGACGGTGATCACGTTCGTTTTTGCCACCAGCATCATTCTTTCCATCAGGTTTTCCAGTTCCCGGATATTGCCGGGCCATTTATGCCGCATGAGCAATTCTGTCACGGCATCGTCCATGCCACGAATGTCCAGCTCCAGTTTCCTGTTTAACTTATCAATAAAATAGTCCACCAGAGGCAAAAGATCATTCATCCGATTCCGTAACGGGGGCACGTTAACGGGAAAAACATTGATTCGGTAGTAAAGATCTTCACGAAAGTCCCCTTTTCGGATGCTTTGCAGGAGATCTTGATTGGTGGCGGCAATGATACGAACATCCACCTTGATGGTTTTAATGCCGCCGACCCTTTCGAATTCCTGTTCCTGCAGGACACGAAGCAGTTTGACCTGCATATCCCTGGGAATTTCGCTCACCTCGTCCAGGAAAAGAGTCCCTTTGTTTGCCAGTTCGAACTTGCCGGGTTTGGTCAGCACCGCGCCTGTGAAAGCTCCTTTCTCATAACCGAACAGTTCACTTTCCATGAGTGTCTCCGCGATAGCCGCGCAGTTGATTTTAATCAGCGGATTATTTTTACGCGGTGAATTCCTGTGAATCGCCTCCGCCACAAGTTCCTTGCCCGTGCCGGTTTCACCGTTAATGAGGACGGTTGTTGTGGTGGGAGCCACGCGTTTAATCGCGTCAAATATGTCCATGGTTGATTGGCTCGATCCGATGATGCCGCCGCGTTCAATTTCTTCCGGAGGCAGAAGAAGTTCATTTTCCTTCAGGTCCCTTGTTTTGATTGCTTTGGATACAACATTTTTCAACTCCTCGAGTTCGAAAGGCTTTGTGATGTAATCCAGCGCCCCTTTTTTCAACGCTTCAACGGCAGTTGCGACGGTACCATGGGCCGTGATCATGATGACCGGAATATTCGGGTATTTCTGGCTGACGCGGTCCAGCAATTCCATGCCGTCGATTTGCGGCATTTTCAAATCTGTAATGACGGCGGCAACCGGGCCGGATTTTAAAATTTGAAGCGCTTCCGATCCGTTGGAGGCAGCGGCGACTTCATACCCTTCTTTCTTCAGCATGGCAGACAGGACCAGCCTCATATTCAATTCATCATCAACAATTAGTATTCTATTCATGTTTTTCAACTATTAGAACCTGATAATTAAATCAAGAAGGATTGTAATTGATTTTATCCCCTGCGTCGAGCCGGATGAAGAAGATGCTTCCTTTTCCGGCAACGGATTTTACTCGGATGGAACCGCCATGTTCCCTGATGATCCGCCTGCATATTGCTAGCCCCAGTCCCACACCGCTTTCTTTCGTTGTGTAGAAAGGCTTAAAAATGTTTTTGAGGTGTTCCGGACGGATTCCGCTGCCTGTGTCCTGTATGGAAATACCGATGGCCGGACCCTCGCCGGTTTCAATTTTCGATGTTTTGTATGTAAGTCGGCCGCCCCGGGGCATGGCTTCAATCGCATTGAGGGAAATATTAATCATGACCTGAAGCATCTGCTGCTCATCGATATTGACCATCGGCAGTTCCTCCTGGAGCTCCTGGAAAATGGCAGTATTTTCGGTCATGCGATTCGCGGCGATAATGGAAATTGTCTTGAGAACAACCGTGTTAATGTCCTGCGGCCGGATATTGCCGCCCGCGGGACGGGCATAATCCAGAAATTGGCTGACGACGGTGTTCAGCCGGTTGACTTCATCGATGATTACTTTCAGAAGCTGCTCCTGCTCTTCTGTAGAAGCTTCGGACTGAAGGAATTGTGCCGCGCCCTTGATTGAACCCAGCGGATTACGGATTTCGTGGGCAAAGACCGGTGCCATTTCCGCGAGCATCAGTGATTTTTCCTTTTCCAGTTTTTCGTCAGAATCATAGAGCGACGTGAAGATTTCCTTGCTTTCCGGATAGAAGAAGTTAAAAATATTTTTTAACATCATCTTGACCGGCGTGATGGAAATAATGATGAGAAACGACATCATGAAGACGCTGGTAAAAGATGGCGCACTTTCACTAAAAAAGAAAGATACCAGGTAAATAATCGCTGCACCGGTCAATGTGCTCACGGCGATCACGATGGTCCGCGCGAAAAAATGGTGCAGTTCGGAAAGATGGGGATATGCGACGATCAAAAGCGTAAAGTAAAGCAGTGCCGATAAAACCAGACCGCTGACCGGTGCAAAATGGTATCCCAGATAACCTGAAAGATCGATTGAGCAGATGAAGGCGGCTATCGGACATGCAACCAACAGGTAAATCAAACGTTTTTTTTCTGTTGAAGGCGTTGATCTCTTCACTTGAAGCAGCAGGGAAAAATAACATAAGCCGAGGACAATGCAGGTATAGGCGATCAGGGCGAAATGAAAATCCGCCCGTGAACCAAGAGAGGTAAATTGCGAAACGGCTCCTGCTGCGCTGATCAGGGACAACACGGCCATAAATCCCTTCAAAAGATTAGATTGATTGCGGGTTAGCATCCGGAAAAAAAAGACGACCGCGGGAGCGATGGCCAGAAGGCCCAGATGTTCAAGATGTTTCCAGAAACCGGCATCGAGGATCTCTTTGAGAAAAGCGGCCGCCTGGGAAACAAAAACGGCGAGGCACAGGACGGCGAATGACTTTTGCAGCCTGTCCATTTTCACCGTGATGAACAGCGAAAGGGCAATCGTGAAACTGGTCGCAGCCAGTGTAAAAGTATCCATTTCAATTCCGGTTTTTCGGTTTAGGGTGATTCCCTATACCGTAGAAAAAGGAAAAAGCTAAGGGAAATTTCCTTACGATTTTTCAAATATTTCAGATTAAGGGGCAGAAAACGTCTTATGCCGCAAAAGATTGACTTTTTATCCACACTGATTTAAGAATCAAAATCCATGTAAGATGAAAAAAGGGGATTGGTGAATTCATGAAGAAAAAAGATTTATTAAAAAACGCGGTTGAGCATATTGATATAAAAGCAATCAATTCCGTTGAAATGATCCGGGCCATGAAGAAAATGTCGTTTTCCGCAAGGGATCTGGCATCAGCCGCGGATATTTACGACCGGATGCTGCGTGAAAAAAAATGCGCGGTTATTCTGACGCTGGCCGGCTCGACCAGTGCCGCAGGCTGTATGCAGGTGTATGTGGATCTGGTGAAAAACAATATGGTGGACGCTATCGTGGCGACGGGTGCTTCGATTGTCGATATGGATTTTTTTGAGGCCCTGGGCTTCAAGCATTATCAGGGGACTCCGTTCATTGATGACAAGTTGTTGAGGAGCCTGTACATTGACCGGATTTACGATACCTTTATCAGCGAAGATGATCTGCAGCACTGTGATCGAACGATTAAAAAAATAGCGGATGCGCTGCCCCCGCGTCCTTATTCATCAAGGGAATTCATTGCGGAGATGGGCAGGTATCTGGTCAGGCATTCCAAAAAGAAAGACTCGCTGGTACAGGCGGCTTATGAAAACCATGTCCCGATTTTCTGCCCCGCGTTTTCAGACAGTTCAGCGGGTTTTGGCCTGGTCATGCACCAGTATGAGCGGCCCGGCAATCATCTTTCCATTGACTCCGTTAAGGATTTTCTGGAATTGACCATGATCAAGATCCATGCGGGGACCACGGGGCTTTTGATGATTGGGGGCGGTGTGCCGAAAAATTTCGCGCAGGATACCGTTGTCTGTGCGGAAATTCTGGGCAAAGAGGTTCCCATGCATAAATACGCGGTTCAGATTACCGTTGCCGATGTCCGCGATGGCGCCTGCTCGAGTTCCACACTCAAGGAGGCCAATTCCTGGGGCAAGGTGGATTCATCGTGTGAACAGATGGTCTATGCAGAAGCTACAACAGTTCTTCCTCTTCTTGCCAGTTATGCCTATCACAGGGGAAGCTGGAAAAAACGTAAAAAGTGGGAACTCTCCCGGCTTTTTAACAACACGACTGAAAAGACCGGAAAGAAGATAAAATAAGCCCTAAAGGGAAGGAGAGGACTCCTTTTCCTGCCCGCTTCAGTCGAGGCTGAAAAAAAACATCACGGGTAGCGGATACCTTGGAATTCCTCAGGGTTTTATCGGATCGGGTTTTGGTGGAGATGAGGGGGATCGAACCCCTGGCCTCGGCGTTGCGAACGCCGCGCTCTCCCAGCTGAGCTACATCCCCAACCGTAAAAAAACGCCGCGAGCATATATATAGATAGCCCGGATGTCAAGGATTTGTTGGGAATCTGTTGAAAAACGAAACCTGTTTTGCCCCGAATCTCGGCTTGACAAATCAGGCTTGTTTTTCCTATACTAAAACAGGTTTCATTATTCATATCATTGATACAAAGTAACGGTATTTCGATACATCATACCGGGTTAAATTTAACATTCACAGGAGAATTCCATGGCAAAAATCGACGCTTTTTTCCAACTGATGCATGACCATCAGGCATCCGACCTTCACCTTGTGTCCGGCCAGCAGCCTGCCATACGTATTCGCGGCGATATTGAACGCATAAAATATGATATATTGAATAATGATACTCTCAAAGCGCTCCTCTATGAGATCACGCCGGAACATAAAATCAAGCATTTTGAGGAAACCGGCGATGTCGATTTTGCATATGAACTTCCGGGGCTTGCAAGATACCGCGCCAATTTTTTTCAGCAGAAATACGGCATCGCGGCGGTATTTCGTGAAATTCCCAGCAAAATTGCCACGTGCGTGGAACTGGGAATGCCGTCCGTGATTGCCAAACTGGCCATGCTGCCGCGAGGACTGGTGCTGGTAACCGGACCGACCGGAAGCGGAAAATCGACAACCTTGGCGGCGATTATCGACGAAGCAAACCGCCTCCGCAGGGATCACATCATTACGATTGAAGATCCCATTGAATTCGTGCACAAAAGCCAGAACTGTATCGTGAACCATCGTGAAGTGGGGATTCACACGAAAACATTCTCCGCAGCCCTGCGGGGCGCGCTGCGTGAAGATCCGGACATCATTATGGTAGGCGAAATGCGCGATCTTGAAACCACGGCTCTGGCAGTTGAGGCCGCCTCGACCGGACACCTGGTGTTCGCGACCGTGCATACGACCAGTGCGGTGAAAACGGTTGACCGTGTTGTTGAAATATTTCCGGACTCTGAGCAGCTGCAGATCCGGTCAACACTGGCTGACGGATTGCGGGCGGTAATCTCTCAGGTAATTTTCAAAAGAGTCGACATTAAGAACCGATGTGTCGCCCTGGAAATCCTCATTGCCAATGCGGCGGTGCGCAACCTCATCCGGGAACAGAAAACCTATCAGATTCCGTCCATGATACAAACCGGCAAGAAATACGGCATGCAGCTTCTGGACGACGGCATTATGGATCTTTATAATCGGGGCTGGATCAGTGGTGAAGACGCGTATCTGAAAGCAAATGACAAGCCCAGATTTCGTCCGCTTTTAAAATATCCACCAACAGACTTTACTGAAGTTTAGAGAGGATTTTTTATGAGAAAACCGGAAATAGATCATATCCTGATCAAAATGCTGGAATCCAGTGCCAACATTTCCGACATTATCCTGACCGTGGATAAGCCTTTTCAGGTGGAGGCCGCCGGTGTCCTGGTTCCAGTGGAACTTGAACCTCACTTTGAAAGACTGACGCCGTTTCAGACGGAAACTTTTGCGCTGAACCTGATCAATCAGGACCGTCGCCTGATTGATTTATTGATGAACGAGGGTTCCTGTGACCTTTCCTATGAATTGCCGGGTCTTGCCCGTTTCCGTGTAAACATATTTTCACAGCGCGGTCAGTATTCCATCGTCCTGAGAAAACTGGAGACGCAGATTCCTTCGTTTACCGAGTTGGGCCTTCCGGATGCCTATCGCCGGGTGGCCGAGGAAAAAAACGGCATTGTCCTGGTTACCGGTGCAACCGGTTCCGGTAAAACAACATCGCTTGCCGCTGTCATCAATGACATCAACGAAAAACATCCGGTTCACATCATTACACTGGAGGACCCGATCGAATACACGCACACACAGAAAAAAGCGACGGTCAACCAGAGGGAACTGGGCAAGGATTTTGACTCGTTTGCCAATGGTTTGCGCGCAGCGCTGCGCCAGGCCCCCAAAGTCATTCTGGTGGGCGAAATGCGTGATCGAGAATCGGTGGAGATTGCTTTGAATGCCGCGGAAACAGGGCATCTTGTATTAAGTACGCTGCATACCACCGATGCCGGCCAGACGATCAATCGTATTCTGGGTATGTTTGCCATAGAAGAAGAAAATCAGATCCGGACGCGTATGGCGGATTCATTGCGATGGATTATCTGCCAGCGTCTGCTGCCGAAAATAGGAGGAGGCCGGGTGGCCGCGTTTGAGGCCCTGGGTACCTCTCTGAGGGTCAAGGACATTGTCCTTCATGGAGAAGCAGAGGGGAAGACGTTCCAGGACATCATTCAGCAGGGTAAAGCGTTCGGAATGGTCACGTTCGATAACTCCATCGTTGAGCTCTTTGCCAAAGGACTGATTACCGAAGAAACGGCCAAAGCTTATGCATCCAACCGTTCCAACGTTTCGCGCGGCATCGACTCCATCAAAAGCGCGAGGGGAGAGAAAACAACGGACATCGAACATCTCGAGGTTGACCGCTTCTACGGTAAAGATAAGATGAAGGACAAGTTCTGGGGATAAGAGCCAAACCTTTCTTAATGGACACACGAAGGAGACGTCAATGGCTGAAGAAACAGCAAAACCAGCGGTAAAGAAAGCGGCAGAAGGGATTGATTATTCCGGAAGGCCTTTTGGCTACACCATACCGGATACACAAACAGCGATGATTTGTGAACAGGATCCCGTGATACGGGAAAAGTTGGTGGCTGATTTAAAAAAAATCGGTTTTTTAACCTCTCAACCGGCCACCTACAAAGACGCTCTTAAACATATGCGTTTTCATGTTTTTAACGTTGTATTTGTGGATGATGATTTTGACACCGGTGTCTGGGAGACCAATAACGTTCTTCGTTATCTGGAAAATCTGAATATGGCCGTAAGGCGTCAGATTTATGTCGTTTTAGTCAGTGCGACGCTTCCAACAATGGACAATATGCAGGCGTTCAACAAGAGTGTTAATCTGATTGTCAACAAGCGTGACATCACCAGCCTGGAAAAAATATTGCGCCAGGCCATGGCAGAGGATGAAGATTTTTATCGTGTCTTCAAGGAAACGATTCGAAAACAGAGTTAAATATTCTCTGTTTCAACCGGATGTTTTTTACAGCGACCGGAGGCTTGCCGGGCTTCTTCCAGGTGTTGAAGGCATGGTGTCGATGCATCAAAGGAAAGTGCGGATTCAAAAGCTTTAACCGCATTGTCAAAATATTCCGCCCTCATCAATGAAATACCCAGACGATTCAAATAGGCCGCTGCATGCGGCGGGTTGTATACACATGCCTTTTCATATTCGGCAAAAGCGCCGGGCACATTATTTGTGGCAACCAGAACATCTCCAAGTGAACAATAGTAAAGGCTGTTGGATGGGGAAAGTTCCAGGCAGTTGAGCAGCAGCTCTTTTGCCTCCTTGAAAAGGTCTTTCTTTATGCATAAACCGGCTGCCTGAAAGAGGTAGCGGTCCGCCTCGTCCGGATCAATCATACCTGCATGACGATAGGCATTTTCAAACTCCTGATTTTTTCCCGCTGCAAGACAGGCTTCACCCAGAAGACAGTAGAAAGCGGGATTGTCCGGCTCCATGGATGTGAGCGTTTTGAATGTTTCGCAGGATTTATCACTCTGGCCGGCAAGCAGGTAGGCCGTCCCGAGTTCTTTCAGTAGTCCGATATCTTCCGGCTGTACCCTGGCCGCTTTCTCGCAGATGGCGACCAGGCTTTCGATCTGTTCTTCCTGTTTATAAATCCGTACCAGTTCATCATAGGCAAAGCCGGTAAAGACTTTACGCTGGAGTTCTCTGTCCAGAAGGATTTTCCAGTATTCAACAGAGCGCTGCTTGTTTCCATTGTCCCAGTAAGCCCAGGCCAGACGAAGCACCACGGATTCATCGTTCGGGTGAAGCTCGTGAATTTCCTGCAGGCAGGCAATGGCTTCGATCAGCTGTCCATGTTTGATCAGTTCATCTGCCCGGTCAATTTTTTCTGTGATATTATTTTCCTGGATCATGGGAGAAGAAAAATCGGGGGGATGTGAATCGCTTCCACCCCCCCCTGAAAATTTCAGCAACTGCAGGTACCGCAGCAACCGCCTTCAGCGGGCGTGAAGCTGGATGTTAATTTGAAACCTGCACCCTGGGGTGTTGTGATGAAATCAATATTAATGGGTTTTGACTGATTCAACAGGTCCTTTTCGATGACAAATTTTGTTCCTTTTTCTTCAATCACTTCATCTTCATTTCTTGGCTCATCCAGAGCCATTCCCAAAGAGGGACCCGATCAGCCCATGGATACGGTGATGCGGATGGCCGCATCCGGATTTTTATCCTTAAGAAATTCTTTAATGACTTCCGAGGCCTTGTCTGTAACTGTCAGCATGTAACATTCTCCTTCCGGTGGCGTCCTTTTGACGTCAAAGTTTTCAATAACTTATTCATAAATGGTTCTTTGTCAATTACAATTTTGCTGACTTTAATTAAGGTGTTGTATTTACAGGTAAAAAGCAGGATGAACGGCCGTTTTTGATGATCATGTATACTTTTTTGCACAATGACGGGGCAGTGATACAGTTGCGGGATGATTGTGAAATCAAAGATCAGGGATTTTCTTTGTTTTCTTCGTTTAATCTTTGTCTCGCTGCAGCCAGTGTTTCGTCGAAGTGCTTTTCAAGATTTTTGTTGATTCCCCGCAGGCCCGCCACAACATCTTCAGCCCATTGCAGATATTCGATTCTTCTTTGCAGGGACCAGTGGTCCGGCGGAGCAAAGGCAATGTCATGGACATTGCTTATTTTATCGGCCAGTTTTATTAATTTGGCTTTCCTTGAAAGATGGGGTGAATGAACAATCTGTTTTCGTTTTCTTTCCTGCTTGGGCAGATTTTTATCATCGCTGACTTCCAGGACCAGTCCCAGAACTTCATTGCCGAATTGCATGCTTATTTCCTCACAGGTCGTGTCCGTATCTTCAATGGTGTCGTGGAGAATAGCGGCAGTGATGGTTGTCGCGTCGGAGACCTCGCCAACGGTCCATAAAAGATGGGCAACTTCGATGGGATGATTGATAAAAGGCGAGGCTGCCGTGTCCTTCCTTCTTTGATGGCGATGCTTTTGTGCGGAAAAATAGAGTGCCTTTAACAAAAAGGCCAAATCGTTTTTCAAATCTACCTCCTTGAGGTGTTCTTATATCACATTTACCGTTTCCCTTTGAATGAAAATAATACGACGGTCCTGTTTGAGATTATTGCGGATGTGTGATAATTATTTAAATCATCGGGGGGTGGCCCATGTTTGACAATCTTTTTGCCGGTTTTCCCAAGTTGATCTTTGTTCTATTGCTTGCGTTTGTAACATTCCTGTTCGCCCATATCCTGAAGCCTTTCTTCTTCGCAATCTTCTGGGCGGTTTTGCTGGCAGCCATTTTTTCACCCCTGAATAAATTGCTGCAATTGAGGTTTAAAAGTGCAAATCTCAGCGCAGGGCTTACGCTGGCGGTGGTATTGATCACGCTGATTCTGCCGGCAGGATTTATTCTTGCCCTGCTGGTCGGGGAGACGCTCGATCTTTATCAATCCATCCATTCCCACGGAGGGGGCTGGATGGATTCGATCAACGGAGTTTTCAATTCCCTGAGCAATCATCCGCTCTTTGCGCGTTTCAACCCCGATCAGCAGTTTATCACGGATAAAACGGTAGATTTCCTGAAAGTTGCTGCAAACTTTCTTGTGAAGAATTTGTCTGCTCTGACCGGAAACACAATCGTATTTTTCGTTGAATTTGCCGTCATGCTTTACTGCCTGTTTTATTTTCTAAGGGATGGAAAAAATCTGATCGATACGATCGTTCATTATATGCCGGTTGATGCACATCACATGAATACCTTCATTTCCGAGTTTCTTGTCACGTCGAAGGCAACGTTGAAATTCACCTTTGTTATCGGCGGCATCCAGGGACTGCTGGGAGGATTGATTTTTTATATTACCGGTGTTGACAGGGCGCTCGTCTGGGGTGTACTGATGGTCGGTCTTTCCATTGTGCCGGCAATCGGCAATTCCATCATTTGGGCGCCGGCCGGGATCATCATGCTGCTTCTCGGACATATCTGGCAGGGGATTGCCATTCTGTTTTTCGGATTTGTTGTCATCAGCTCCGTGGATAACCTGTTGCGCCCGATTCTTCTGGGGCATGATATTCAGATGCATTCGCTTTTGATATTTTTATCAACTCTGGGGGGAATTGCAGCTTTTGGATTTTCAGGCTTTGTTCTGGGGCCTGTGGTTGCAGCATTTTTTCTGGCCAGCTGGAAAATGTTTCTGGAAATTTTCAGCGAGGAAAATGTGTCCCGGAAAACAGGACCGGATTCGTCAGAGCTGCAGTAAAAATCGCCAGAGCGCCTCGCGGTCTTTTTTACACGCATAATCAATACCGATTCTGGGAGTGGACGAGATCGTCAACGGATTTGCATATTGATAGTTCTCCACCCATAACTGATTTCCCCGCGTCACATCCCACCCGTTAAACGTTTTGTCGATGCCAAGGGCCTGGCAAAGTTTGGCCGGTCCATTGGTCAGTTCTTTCCCGCGGCGTTTTCTGCGCGCCTGCATTTCCTCAAGTCCCGAAACGGCTTTTATGGCGCGAATCAGGACGGCAGAGGGATTGCCTTCTTTCTCTGTCACCAGGTTTAACAGATAATGCATTCCGTACGTGAAATACACATAAGCGCGGCCCGGAGGGCCGAACATGACGGCATTCCGTTCGGTGCGTCCGCGGTGTGCATGGCAGGCGCTGTCTCCGCTTCCACAGTAGGCTTCCGTCTCAACAATGATTCCGGATAGTTCCACGCCGTCCATCCGGCGAACGAGCTTTTTCCCCAGCAGGTCACGGGCAACTTCCAGGGTAGGACGGTTATAAAAATTTTGATTGAGTAAAAGCATGAATAATATCTGGGAAAATGCGATATAATTTCAACTTGACTTCATCTGTTCTTCGTTTTAATAGCTCTCTACCATGATGTAGTATAAAGTCAACTTCAATATGCGGAAATATATTTTTTGCACAGCGAAGGTCTGTTCACAGTGCAAAACGGTTTACACGCCGGAAAAGAAAAACAGCCGGCGGGTGTAATGCTGTTTTTATTAGAGGATTCAAATCTTTGCCCGATGTGTATCAAGAACAGCATCATGGCATGGATTGTGCTCTAACGCGGTCAGCTGTATGCGCAATTAAAGTTGTTAAAAATGAATGATGAGGATTTGTTATGGCAGAGATAAAAGGAATCGTGGCAGTCTTCCCGGGGCAGGGATCTCAAAGACAGGGAATGGGGAAGGATTTTTACGATCAAATGTCCGTGTGTCGCCAGGCGTACGAAGAGGCGTCTGATGCCGTAGGATTGGATATTGCCTCAATCTGTTTTCAGGAAGATGACCGATTGAACCTGACGGAGTATACTCAACCCTGCATTGTGACAACCGAAGTGGCCATGATTCGGGGGCTGGCCGAAAGGTATGGGTTTCAGGCCAACTATTTCGGCGGTCATTCGCTGGGAGAATTCACCGCGCTGGTCGCAGCAGGGGTCATCCCGTTTGCCGATGCGGTGCAGATTGTCCGGATGCGCGGCAAGCTGATGCAGGAGGCGGTTCCTGTGGGTGTCGGCTCAATGGCGGCCGTGATATCCGAAGGCATTGATGTTCCCGCTTTGAAAAAGATGATCGAAGATTTGCCGGTTGATGTCGCCAACATCAACTCCGCCAATCAGGTGGTAATCAGCGGAGACGCCGCTGCTTTGCCGGAAGCGGAGAATCGTTGCCGGGAGCTGTTTGCGGCCCCGAAAACGTTCAGGTTTATAAAACTTAACGTCAGCGCACCTTTTCACAGTCGTTTTATGAAAAAAATTGAAGAGCCCTTTGCCGGGACTTTGAAAGATTTCAGTAAATCCTTTGAAGGAAGCAATGCTTCCAAAGTGACTTCCAACTATGCCGGAACCTTTCATGCTCCAAACGTTGATGCTGTCATCAACAATCTGGTCAGACAGCTTTCCAACTCTGTGCTGTGGCGTGAAAATATGCAGGTTCTGGCTGGGCACGCTTCACGGATTTATGAAATCGGTCCCGGACGGCCTCTCCGTGATTTTTTCAGAACCATCGATGTGACCTGCGAATCCATTACCGGGCTTACCGCAGCGGAAAAAGTCTTTGCCAGAGTATCATGAACAGCCAGACAACCTCTTATTCAATCACAGAATCAACGAAAGGCAGATTATGGATTTAAATCTTAATGAAAATCAAATGATGTATGTAGAAACCGTGCGAAAGCTGGTTAAAAACGAAATAACCCCCCACATTCTGGAACTGGAGAAGGCGCATCAGTTTCCATGGCCGATTATCAATAAAGCCTGGGAAATGGGAGTGGTCAATTTGTGCATTCCCGAATCGGTCAAGGGGTTTGAGATCGATGTGTTTTCATCCGCGATGATTATCAAGGAAATATCCTATGGCGACACGGGTATTGCCACGTCCGCCATGTGCAACGATCTGGCCAACGTGGTCATCAGTCAGCACGGGACGGAGGAACAAAAAGAGAGGTTCCTGAGGCCCTTTGTTGAAAAACCGATCCTTGCTTCTTTCTGCCTCACCGAACCGGGAGCCGGCTCCGACAATTCCATGATGACCAGCTTTATCGCCAAGCAAGACGATGGAACCTACCTTTTAAACGGATCCAAATGTTTTATCACCAACGCGTCTTACGCGTCCCAGTTCACGGTGCTGTGCAAAACCGGCACCCCCACGAGCAACTTCATGGCGTGCGTGGTGATTCCAGCACCCCATTTGACTTCCAACGATCTTCCTGATGTGGGTAGTGCCACACGGGAAATTGATCTGCCCACCGGTGGCAGAATTGTTATCGGGAAGCCGGAGGACAAGCTTGGACAGCGGTTGTCCAATACAGCAAGTGTCACCTTTGAGGATGTCATCATTCAGCCCGACCAGATTATCGGCAACCGGCGCTTCGGTTTTAAGTACATTATGGATGTGCTGGATTTCGCACGTCCGATGGTTGCCGCCATAGGCCTGGGACTTGCCCGAAGAGCGCTGGATGTAACCATAGCCTACACCAGTGAACGCAAGCAGTTCGGTCAGCGCATCTGCGACTTGCCGGTCGCCCGTGACATGATTGTCGCCATGTGGAAAAAAGTAGAACTGGCGGAGCTTGCGCTCCTCAAAGCCGCATTCAAAATACAGGAAAAAGCGAAGGACGCAGGAATCTACGCGTCGCTTGCCAAGAACGCCTGCGCGGAGGCGGCCCTCTTCTGCGCCAACGAAGGCCTGCATCTGCATGGCGGCTACGGCTTTACCACGGAATACGAAATTTCAAAGCTGGTGCGCGATTCTCATATCATCGACATCTATGAGGGCGTCCGCGAGGTACAGAACATGATTATCGGACGGGAGATTGTTTAAATATGCTGTATCTACATGCCATGGGGCATTTCAATCCCGAGAATGTTATCTCCAATCAGTTTCTGGAAGATCTGGATATCGGCACCAACAACGAATGGATTGTCGAGCGGGTCGGTATTGTCAACCGCCGCACGGTTCTGCCACTCGATTATATCAGGGAAACCAAAAATACAGACTTTCGGGCCGCGTCTGAAGCCCGTCTTTACACAAACGCTCAAATGGCCGCGGCGTCTGCCCGAAAAGCGCTTGCACGCGTGAACCTGAAGCCCGAAGATATCGGCATGGTGATTGCCGGCAGTTCATCGCCGGACAATATCGCGCCGGCCGAATCATCCGCCGTTGCCGCCGAGCTGGGCATTGAAGTGCCCTGCCTGGATATGAATTCTGCGTGCAGTTCATTCGGGATGCAGATGAATTATTTATCCATCATGCAGCCGGATGCGCTGCCTCCCTACGTGCTGGTTGTGGATTCCGAAACCCTGACGAAGACGGTGGATTATGCCGATCGGTCGATGGCGGTTTTGTTCGGCGACGGCAGTGCCGCTGCCATTGTTTCAACCCGGGTTCCTTCCCGTGCAGCGTTCGCGAGCAGCACTTTTGGTTCCCGTCCTTCCGCCTGGGAAAAAGTCGGCATTGGCTGGAACTGGCGTTTTGGCCAGGATGGCAACGCCGTTCAGGGTTTTGCCATTCGCAAAACCACCGAGGGAGTCCGTGAGCTTAAAAGCCGTTATGCTGACAGCGCCGGAAGATTCATTTTTATCGGTCATCAGGCCAATCTCAGCATGCTGACAACGGTTTGCGAACGCACAGGCATAGCACCGGAAAATCACTGGTATGGTGTTGACCAGTTCGGCAACACCGGATGCTGCGGTGCTCCCGCAGTCCTTTCCGCGCACTGGGAAAAAATCCATTCCGGTGATTATGTGGCGATGTCGATTGTCGGAGCCGGTCTGTCCTGGGCGCACCTGATGCTGATCATAGGGGATGAAAAATAATGGACAAACCGGTTGCATTGATAACAGGAGGAGCCACGGGCATCGGGGCCGCCTGTGTGCGTTCTCTGGCGGCGGAAGGTTTCCGGATCGGTCTTCATTACCGGAGCAGTAAAGAGAAAGCGCAGACTTTGCTTGCTGAAATCAGCGACGGTTTTCTAGTGCAGGCAGATCTGGTGAACATGGAACAGGTTGACGCGATGATCGATCAACTAAAAGAATTGGCCGGCCGTGTGGATGTCCTGGTCAACAATGCCGGCCAGTCCATCAACGCGGATATTCTATCGATGAAGATGGAGCAGTTCGATGAGCAGAGGGCGCTTGCGCGAGGCGCCTGGTATCTGACCAAAAGAATTCTTCGTCAGTTCATGGTTCGAAAAAATGCCGGCCGTATCATTAACATTTCCAGCGTGGTCGGCCACACGGGCAACGCTGGCCAGATCCCCTACACAATGGAAAAGGCCGCGCTGGACGCTTTTACCCGCTCACTCGCGCGGGAGATGGCCGGCCGCAATATCCTGGTCAATTCCGTTGCGCCGGGTTTTATTGAAACGGACATGACCTCCGGCCTGCCCATTGAGGTAAAAGAAAAAATGATGGCGGGAATCCCTCTGGGTCGTATCGGGAAACCGGAAGAAATCGCCGAGGTGGTTGCCTTTCTTGCCTTGAAGGGTACCTACATTCACGGTTCGGTGATTCACGTCAACGGAGGCCTTTATGGAGGCTGATGAAAGCATCATACAGGAAGTCCTGGCGCTAGTGCCGCAGCAGAAGCCGTTCCGCTTTATTGATGAAATTCTGGTCCTCAACGAGCAGCAGATTGTCGGGGCCTACCGTTTTCGTGAAGATGAATTTTTCTACCCCGGACATTTTCCCGGACGGCCGATCACACCGGGTGTGATTCTGATCGAGTCGATGGCACAGGTCGGTGTGGTGGCTTACGGGTTGTATCTTCTGGCCTGTCAGAACCATGTCCGGCCCGCGGAAATGAAGCCGCCGCTGAGTCTTTTTTCCCTGGCGGAGGACGTCGAATTCAGGGGCATTGTGTTGCCGGGTGAACGGGTGATTGTGAAAGGTGAAAAAATTTATATGCGAAAAGGCGCGTTGAAAGTGAGTGTCAGTATGGAACGGGAAAACGGAGAAGTGGTCTGTACCGGGAAACTGGCTGGGATGGGAGTTAAAACATGAATAAAAGAGTGGTGATCACAGGAATGGGCGTTGCCGCACCGAATGCTCATGGTCTGAATAATTTTGAAAAGGCTTTGCGTGAAGGTCTCTCCGGCATTCGTTTTCACCCGCTGCTGGCTGAGTTGAAATTCGGTTGTCAGATTGTCGGTGTTCCGGAAGATTTCGAAACGATTCGAAAGAGTTATTTTGATCGTGAAAAGCTTATGTCGATCAATGACAATATCGGGTACGCGTCGGTATCGGCTGTGGATGCCTGGAGAGATGCGGGTTTCAGTATGCCCGATGCAGATGATGATACCGTGGACTGGGATACGGGAGTCATCGCGGGTTCCGGCATCGGCGGAATGGATACCATTGCGCTGAGTGTCGTACCCCTGGTAAATGAAGGCCGGGTCAGACGATTAGGCAGCCGTGTTGTGGAACAGGTGATGAACAGTGGTACCAGCGCCCGTATCGGGGGATTGATCGGGGCGGGAAATAAAGTGACTTCGAATTCCTCGGCATGCAGCACGGGCAATGAGGCAGTGATCGACGCCTTCTGGAGAATCAGGACGGGTCTTGCCAAGCGTATGATTGCGGGAGGATCGGAAGGTGCTTCACCTTATATCTGGGGCGGTTTTGACGCCATGCGGGTGATCTGCCGGAAGTTCAACGAAAATCCAGCGGCAGGTTCGCGGCCCATGTCGGCCACGGCCTGTGGTTTTGTTCCGGGCGCGGGAGGTGCCATGCTGGTTCTGGAGGAACTCGAGACGGCGCTGGCCAGAGGGGCAAGAATTTATGCGGAAATTGTCGGTGGTGCGGTGAACAGCGGCGGTCAGAGGATGGGTGGCTCCATGACGGCTCCCAACCCCGAAGGGGTGAAAAGATGCATCCGCGATGCAGTAAATGATGCCGCTATTGATCTGGCGCAAATCGATGCCATTAACGGTCATTTGACAGCTACTTACGCTGATCCGATAGAAGTTCGGAATTGGGCGGAGGCGCTGGAGAGAGCTCCGGACAACTTCCCATACATTAATTCGACAAAGTCTCTCATCGGGCATTGTCTCGGTGCTGCTGGGGCCATCGAATGCGTAGCATCCGTGTTGCAGATTTACCGGGGCTTTTTGCATCCTTCCATTAATTGTGAAGACGTGCACCCGGAAATTGCGCCATACGCATCGAAAATTCCTCAATCCTGCATGGAGTTTCCGGAACTGAAATACCTGGCCAAGGCCGGTTTCGGTTTCGGAGATGTGAATAGCTGCATCGTATTTAAAAAGTGGGAAGAAAAATAACAATAAAGGAGTCGATATCATGGATGATAAAAAAATTTTTGAAGAGATGTTGAATATTTTAAGAGTCTATACGAAAGATCAGGCAGCTTTGGAGAAGGCAACCCTCGACACGCATATCCTGGACGACCTGAAGGTCAATTCTGCGCGTCTGGTGGACGTGATCATCAAGTGTGAGGACGTTTTCGGCATTACGGTTGAAGATGACGAGGCGGATAAGATCCGTACTATCGGCGACGCCGTGAATATTATCAAACAGAAGCTCGGGTAAAGAACATGGATGCCAGATCCAGACTTTGGCTGCAGCTGCAGAATATTTTGGGGCGGCTGGGCTTTATCTTTCTCGCACCATTTTATTTCCTGATGATTCACCTGCTGCATTACCGCATTCGGAATTTGCGGGAACTCCGGAGACAGTGTGCAATGGAGTTTGACAGCCACCGGGGGCCCTGGATTATCTGCGCCAATCATTTGACCATGATTGACTCGTTCCTGCTGAGCTATTCCTTGTTTGGTTTTGTCAGGCATTTTACGCATTTTGGACAAATTCCCTGGAACCTGCCGGAGAGAAGTAACTTTCAAAGCAATATTTTCCTGGCGGTTATCTGCTACCTGTCCAAGTGCATTCCCGTGGATCGGGGCGGTTCCCGGGTCAAAATGAAAAAGACCCTGGACCAATGTACTTATCTGTTGCGCCATGGACACGCGGTGATGATTTTTCCCGAGGGAGGCCGTTCACGGACAGGCCGGGTGGATAAAGACAATTTTTCGTACGGAGTAGGGCGGTTTATAAAGGATGTGGGAGAATGCAAGGTGATGTGTGTTTACCTGCGCGGTGACACGCAGCAACAGTATAGCATGATCCCCGCCTGGGGAGACAGGTTCCACGTGCGGATGGAAGTATTTAAACCGGTGCCCGTTGCTGTAGAAGGTCTCCGTGCACAGCGGGAGTATGCAGCCCAGGTTATCGAAAGGCTCGTCCTAATGGAGGAAAAGTATTTTGCCATACACCGGGAACGATATTGTGGATTTGGCCCGTCAGCCGAACGGTCGAAAAAGCACGGATTCGCGCTTTCTGAAGAAAATTCTCACCGATACTGAAATCGATCAGACAGGTTGTTCCGCGGATCCTGAAGCAGTGCTCTGGTCTTTCTGGGCCGCCAAGGAAGCGGTCTACAAGGTTCTTCTGAAAAAAAACGGCCATACGGCGTTTATTCCGAACCGCTGGTCTGTCCGATACCGGGATTTTCAGGATTTATGCGAAGGCGACTTTGCTTTGCGAAGCGGCTGCAGGGAAGGGGAGGTGGGTATCCCCGGTTCCGGCAATGTCTATATTCGTCTGTTTACTTATCCGTCTTATGTCCATTGCATAGCCTCTGATAAATCTGAAAGCCTGAACAGGATTGTTGCCCGCGTTGATCGGCTGCCCCGGCAGGAGAATTCTTTGCGCACGGATCCTTCTTTATTTGTACGTTCTAAACTGCTTCGCTGTCTTGCCCGCCATTTCCACCTTGCGGCAAGGGATATGAACATTGTCCGCGAACCCCAAAAAGATGGGCTTGGGCCGCCGCTGCTTTATATAGCAGGCGTCCGGTCTGCCATTGATCTCAGTATCAGTCATGACGGATGCTATGTGGCGTATGCCTATCTGGACCGATCCTGCAGGATTTTTCATAAAGCGATGCTTGACCGGGCTGTTGCCCAAATACCTTTTTCGCTTACCTGAGAGTGTTTTGTATAAATCTAAAACTCACTTCAGGCAATGACAAAACTCGCTTTGGGCTCAAACAGTTGTCATTGCTGGTCTTTCGTTTTGCCAAGATTTATTGAACAAAACACTCTCAATGGACACTCAAAAGGATATTGTTTGGCAATAGCCCGTGATATTTTGTTGTCAGGCCTTTGTTGTTATGTTAGGAAACCGAATCATTAAATGAATCCGACATGAACTCTAAAAAGGAGGAGATATGGATATCAGGGAAGTTGTCGCCGTGGTAACCGGAGGAGCATCAGGCCTGGGGGAAGCCGTGATTCTGGAACTGGTAAAAAATGGAGCAAAGGCGGTTATCATCGATCTGGACGAGAAAAAAGGGGAAGCCCTTGCCGCAGCGAATCCGGGAAACGTCGCGTTTGTTCGTGCCGATGTGACCAGCGAAGATGATATCCGGCAGACGATCTGCAAAACGGTCGATCAGTTTGGTAAAATCAATGTGGCGGTCAACTGCGCGGGGGTTCCGGATGCAGGGAAAATACTGGGCAGAAAAGGACCTCTTTCGCTGTCATTGTTTCAGAAGGTTATTCAGATCAATCTGGTGGGTACCCTGAATGTCATTCGTCTTGCCGTTGAGCGGATGGTGAACAACACTCCCGGAAACGATGGAGAGAAAGGTGTCATTGTCAACACCGCGTCAATCGCCGCTTTTGACGGCCAGATCGGACAGGCAGCCTACAGCGCATCCAAGGGCGGGATTGTCGGGATGACGCTCCCGATTGCACGGGAATGTGCTGACTATGGCATCCGTGTGGTGACGATTGCGCCGGGGCTTTTTGAAACACCCCTGATGGCGGGGATGCCGCCCGCTGTAAAGGAAAGCATGGCACAGGGAGTGCCTTTCCCGAAGCGGTTGGGCAGGCCCGTGGAATTTGCGAAGACGGTTGTTCACGTGATTGAAAACCAGATGTTCAACGGTTGCTGCATCCGGCTGGATGGTGCGCTGCGCATGCCGCCTAAATAAATGGTATTCTGAAGACTGGCTGTTGCAGCAGATCTTTCGAAAGATTCAAACCGGCAGTGTTTTGAAACACTCCATTCGCTGAGTCCGGCACGCAACTGAAACAGGTGCCGTTTATCAGGAAGGGATGTCTTTCCGGAGCTGGACCGGCTTTACCTGTTTATTGCGCATGCGGATGTTGAGCATTTCCACCGCCACGGAAAAGGCCATGGCAAAGTAGATGTATCCTTTCGGCACGTGAACTTCGAACCCTTCCACCATCAGCGTCACGCCCACTAAAATCAGGAAAGACAGCGCCAGAATTTTGATGGTGGGGTGCGCATCCACAAAGTCGGAGATCGGTTTGGCGGCAAACAGCATGACGCATACAGCGAGGACAATCGCGATGGCCATGATGGAAATGTGCTGGGCCAGTCCCACGGCCGTAATGACCGAGTCCAGAGAAAAAACAACGTCCAGAATGGCAATTTGAAAGAGGATCGGTGCCATTTTCACGGTTTTCACCTTTGGTCTTTCTTCCTCGATTCCCTCCAGGCTGCTGTGAATCTCATGAGTTGCCTTTGCCAGAAGGAACAATCCACCTCCGATGAGAATAATATCCCGTCCTGAAATGCCCTGCCCCAGGACAGAGAACAAGGTCTGCGTCAAATTGGCTACCCAGACAATGGAAAAAAGGAGCATCAGGCGGGTCAGCATGGCCAGCATTAACCCCAGGTTGCGGGCAATGTTTCTTTTTTTCGCGGGAAGCCGACTGACCAGGATGGAAATAAAAATGATGTTGTCAATACCAAGGACAATTTCCAGCGAAGTAAGTGTCGCAAGGGAAATCCAGGCTTCAGGACTGGTAAACCACGAAAACATAATCTTTCTCCCCCAAACTAATACTCAATACCTGCTCGGTCTTTGATACCAGCTGCGTAATGATGCTTGATTTCCCTGACTTCGCTCACCGTATCGGCGAGGCCGATGATTTTTTTTGCTGCGTAGCGGCCGGTCAGAATCAGATCCAGCGACGGAGGCTTGTTCTCGATCAATTGGATGACATCCTGCAGGGGAATCAGTTTGAAGTCAACTGCCACGTTGATTTCATCGAGAATCACCATGTCGTATTTCCCGGAAGCGACGACTTTTTTGGCCAGTTCTAGACCCTGCCGCGCCAGTTCAATATCCGCAGGGGCGGGATGGTCGCGCATGACGAAACTGTCCAGGCCGGAACGATGAACGGTCAGACGTGGAAGATATTTTTCGGCGGCCACGCACTCGCCGTAGCTTCGGCCCTTCATAAACTGAATGATAAAAACTTTATATCCCTGTCCGACAGCCCGCAATGCCTGTCCGAAAGCGGAAGTGGTCTTTCCCTTGCCGTTGCCGGTAATGACGATAACCAGGCCGCGTTTTTTACCCTTTGCATTTTTCGCAGAAGGTGACGTCATTTTCTTTGCCGGTTTTTTTACTGTGCTCACGTTTCCGGATGATGATTTCATGAATGGTCTCCTGATTTCAGAAATCGGTGCACGATGGATTCCGCTTCGGTGTAAGGGTCCGCCTCACGATTTTTTATCCTCTGAGCAATGCTTCTCAATTCGCCGCTGGCGATGAGGTGTCCCATGACCGGTTCCAGAAGAGCGGATTTAATCGCATCAGATATTTCCATCAGCGCTTTGCGTTCCATGCGTTCGGAAAGTTGGCCGCTGACCAGAAGATGCGCGTGATGATCGGAAATGGCTTGCATGAGTTCCACCGTTTTTTTTGCAAAGCTTTCCGGTTCATAAAGATTACCGATGCTCACGATGGGCGGACGCCATGTGCCGGGCGGAAGAGGTGAAGCATTGAGCAGAGAGGTCAGTTCGGTCTGGAGTTGCTGGGCGCCGGGCCGATCTGCTTTATTAATGGCGAATACATCGGCGATTTCCATGATTCCGGCTTTCATGGCCTGAATTTCATCACCCATACCGGGCACCAGGACGACGACGACACTGTGAGCGTGATGCATAATGTCAAGCTCCTGCTGACCGATGCCGACCGTTTCGACAATGATGACATCCTTGCCCATGGCTTCCATGACATGGATTGCATCGCCCGCCGCCTGGGAGAGTCCGCCTAAAGCGCCGCGCGTGGCAAGTGACCGGATGAACACATTTTCATCTTCGGCATGCCTGAGCATACGCACGCGGTCGCCAAGAATCGCGCCTCCGGAAAAGGGACTGGTCGGGTCGACGGCCAGAACGCCAACGGTTTTCCCGTTCTTGCGGAACTCACTGATAAGCGCATCAGTCAGAGTGCTTTTACCTGCTCCAGGTGAGCCCGTGATGCCAATGATAAAGGATTTTCCGGTGTATTGAAAAAGTTTTTTAATTCTGGGACGGGCCTGCGGTTTTTTGTCTTCGAGGTCCCGGATTAGCCTGGAAGCACAGCGGACATCCCCTGTACATATTTTTTTAGTAATATCCATTTTTAAATACTGCCGGGATTCTCTTTAGTCTCTGGGTTGAATGTTGGTGCGAACCCAGTCCACAATGGAATCGAGCGACGCTCCGGGGGTAAAAATGGCCTTGAGGCCTGCATCATATAGAATTTGAAAATCCTGCTCAGGAATAATGCCGCCTCCGATGACGGTAATATCGGAGGCGTTTTTTTCACGCAGGAGCTGCACAACACGCGGAAACAGAACTCGATGCGCGCCTGAAAGGCAGCTTAAGCCCACAAGGTCAACGTCCTCCTGAATGGCCGTGGCAGCGATTTGCTCGGGGGTTTGATGGCAACCGGTATAGATGACTTCAAAACCGGCGTCACGAAAGCAGCGCGCCAGGATCCTTGCACCCCGGTCATGACCGTCGAGACCAGGTTTGGCCACCATGATTCGAATTTTTCTTTCCGACATAGTATCTCCTTCAAAAATCACTTCAGGCCGGGCAGTCTTTATCCGCATGATGCCGGCAAAGGCCGACCTATTTACTCAGCCTGCCTTGATTAATACAGGCCGGGGTCCCTGTACTCCCCGTAGACTTCACGGTAAACGTCGCATATCTCCTGTTGCGTTGCCAGGTTCTTGACCGCTTCAATGCAGAAAGGCATCACATTTGCCCCGGTTTTACAGGCAGTTCGGATGTCATCCAGTGATTTTTTCACGGCGTGGTTATCCCGTTTGCGCCGGACTTCCCGTAGCCTTTTAATCTGTTCTTCGCCCACCTGTTCATCGATTTCCACCAGCGGAACCGCATGCTGCGAGTTGGTGACGTATTTGTTGACGCCCACCATGATTTTTTCCCTGGCATCGAGCTGCCTTTGAAACCGGTAAGCCGCTTCGGCAATTTCCATTTGCGGGAAACCCCTTTCAATGGCTGCCACCATGCCTCCCAGAGCGTCGATTTTTTCAATGTATTCCCAGGCCTTTTCTTCCATTTCATTGGTTAGTGATTCAATAAAGTAGGAGCCGGCCAGCGGATCGATGGTGTTGGCCACACCGGTTTCCTCGGCCAGGATCTGCTGGGTGCGAAGCGCGATTTCCACCGCCTGCTCGGATGGAAGGCAGAGAACTTCATCCAGCGAGTTGGTATGCAATGACTGTGTTTGCCCCAGAACGGCCGCCAGCGCTTCCACGGTGGTCCGGATGATATTGTTGTAGGGCTGCTGCGCGGTGAGCGAACACCCCGCGGTCTGCGTGTGGAAACGCATCCACATCGAACGGGGATTTTTGGCGCCGAAGCGGTCGCGCATCACTTTGGCCCAGATGCGGCGGGCAGCGCGGAGTTTGCAGATTTCTTCAAAAAAATCAATGTGGGAATTAAAGAAGAAAGACAGGCGTGGGGCGAAATCATCCACGTTCATTTTCTTGCGGCGGATAACGTCTTCAACATACTCTATACCGTCCCGTAATGTAAAGGCCAGTTCCTGAACAGCCGTTGAACCGGCTTCGCGGATATGATAACCGCTGATGCTGATGGTGTTCCATCGGGGAACGTATTTTGTGCCGAATTCAATCGTGTCGCTGATCAGTTTAACAGATGGTTCCGGCGGGCACATGAATGTCTTTTGCGCGATGAATTCCTTGAGCATGTCATTCTGGATAGTTCCTCCGATTTTGTCGAGTGGCACGCCCTTGATTTCGGCGGCTGCGCAATACATGGCCCAAAGGACGGTTGCCGGCGGGTTGATGGTCATGGAGGTGGTTACCTGGTCCATCGGGATGCCGTCCATCAGGACCAGAAAGTCCTCAAGGGTGTCGATGGCCACACCGCACTTGCCAACCTCACCGAGGGCTTTGGGAGAGTCACTGTCGTATCCCATGAGTGTCGGGAAATCAAAGGCCGTACTGAGGCCTGTTTGTCCTTCCCGCAGCAGCATGTGCCAGCGTGAATTGGTGTCCCGGGCGCTGCCCATGCCGGAAAACATTCGGAAAGTCCAGTATTGACCCCGGTATCCGGTGACTTGATTGCCGCGCAGATAGGGGAATTCACCCGGCACTCCGATGTCGTGGGCAAAATTCGTGTCTTTTAGATCTTCAGGAGTATAGAGACGTTTAATATCCAGGTCGGAAACGGTTGAAAAACGGTCTTTCTGGTCCGGATTGTTTTTTAACGATTTTTGAACCTCATCTTGCCACTTTTTGCTTAATTTTTGAGATGTTCTTTGCGTTTCATCCGAGAAATACAAGATTTTCCCCCCTGGTCCCTTTCAGTCATTGCACACGCTGTCGACTCGCCTGGACGGCTTTAAAAAACAATCCGGAATCTTTTCGACCCTGATGCGTCATTTTTAGAAAAATACCGTAGAACTGCAATTTCAAAACTTTTTTACCCCTAAATCAAAAAGGACGTTTTTGTCAAGGAATTTTAGGGTTTGTGATGGATGATGCCGATGATGAATAAATAAAAAAAGCACGCCTGAACTTGTCGCACGGCGTGCTTTTTATTTTGCGGGAACCTTTAGATTGCTCTTACATTTTCCGCTTCCAGGCCCTTTTTGCCCTGGACAACGTCGAAACTGACCTGCTGGCCTTCATTCAACGTTTTGAATCCGCTGGACTGAATGGCGCTGAAGTGAACAAAGATGTCGCTACCGCCCTCTTGCTCGATGAAGCCGAAGCCTTTGCGTTCGTTGAACCACTTTACTTTACCTTCTGACATAGTGGTAATCCTCCTTTCTCAAAATTTCCTAAGTCGAATTATCACTGTGGCAGAAACAAAAAGGCCGCCAAACGAAAAGTACTTAAGGCGGCCGACCTTGTGCTTTAATGAAACCATTCAACTTATTCCTTCGCTTTTTTACTCCATGACCCGCGAAGTTGAACGCACCCTAGAGGAATTATCCACAATAGTCAAGCTTTTTTATTGTTGGTATTTGAGACGGTGTGGATGTGCTTTGAAAACCAAGTAAAATGGAGGTCGGTTTCGGATGAACAAATAGTAATAATATATAGATGCGCTCATTGAGTCTCTGAAATAAAAGGATTCATCCGCGCTGGAAAGAGTCTCTGTTCTAGTCAATCGTAAAAAGTTTTTTTCCGCTTCCGTAATCAAAACCCATGATACCCGCACCTTCCAGCATCAGGACAACCAGGTTTCCCGAACGGATCACCTTGATTTTATTCTCGCTGCCGCTGAAGGTGGAATAATAGCCTTTATCTTCGTCAATCTGCATTTTCTGGAGCATTTCGCTTTGAGGCACCGTCCATTTTGTTTTTCCATCGCGGTCGATACAGGTCATGATCCGGTCGGCCTTTTTGTCAATCTGGTTCAAATGAATGACGATGGCCCCATCCTGATCCTGATGGTAAATGATTCCCCGCAGGAAAACCGTGTCAGCCATCTGCCTGGCTTCGAGCGTGCCGTTCCTGTGCGGGATTTTTCTTTCGAACTGATCACAGTTGTGCTGCAGTCTCGACTCATTCCATATCAATTCACGATGCGCCGCTTTTACCCGGTACAGCATTTTGCGTGTATCCTGGCCATCCTGGGCGCACAAAAGGAACTTTTCCTTCTCGCTTATGTCTTTGCGCTGCTCGTCGTAATAGAGAGAATAAGACGGGTAGAGTTTCTGCTTCTCGATGGGATAGATCAGGCCTGTCCGCCCGTCTTTGGTGTCCAGCATGATCAGATCTCTTTTTTCATCGTACCATGCCTTGGCAATTCCTGCGGCAAGAAGCGGATGACGGGAAATGAAACCCGCCGTGTCCTCGACCATTGCCCCCGTGAGAACATCAAAAGTCTGAATTTTCGGTTCGTCGAGATGATAGGCATCGGCAATATGCCAGATCTTATCTCCATTGTAAAACATGCTGGTTCTGATGATGATGTCCTTGTATGGAATTTTGATCCGACGGACGACTTTTCCGACGGTGGGATCATACTCATACAGCCATGCCTTGCAGGATTTGCATTTGCGTCCAACCGAATAGTGGCCGGGTGTTTTGACGGAAGAGACGTAAGTGAATGAACCATCGGTAAGAATCCACAGCCGGTTCGAACCGTCTTTTTGCGGGACGAGGGCACAGTCAAGAATATCGCCGCGGATCTTGTCGGGAGTTGCAAGGGGATAGAAGTAAAAAATCCCCGCCAGTGCAAGGATTACAAGCCCAACGATAAACATCAACTTGGCAAGACAACCCGTTTTGGATTTCGGTGTCACTGGATTGCCCGGAAATGGAGATCCGGACCCGATGCCGGGAGGTACGCCCAATTTTTTGTAGAGTTCAGCCTGATTATCTCTCATGTCCATCATCGTGACTCCTTTAAGTTAGTGCTGAATATCTTCAATTAACAATTTCATAGCCACATTTTTCCCCTTATTTACTGACCCGTTAACTCTGAGGTCATTCTTTCGATCGAACCGGAGCCCGTGCAAATGACCGATCCCGCGGGCATTGCAAAATCTTCCGCATAGGCACATTGCACGAAAGGATGAACGGGCAACACGAATACGGAAGCGACCGTCGTGACAACAAAAATACGTATATATCGGTTCATATTGTAATTTTATCATGAGTCCTCATGGTTTGTATAGTGTGGTGAATGAGTTTTTTGGGGGCACAAAATTCATTACCACCCCCATAATTTTCTTGACAAGTATCACTTATTGGTATATTGGTTGAACCATTGATTCAATGATCCAATATAAAGAACTGCCTGATCAGGAGGTAAATTGTGTCTGTCAATCCCGTTTTCACGCGTTCCATCTCGCGTTCACGTCTCAGCGATGAAATTGTTACCATCATTCAGCAACAGATTATGTCCGGCGCGATTGCTCCTGGCACCAGGTTGCCGACCGAACGGGACCTGGCCGAATCCTTCAAAGTGAACCGCACGACGGTACGGGAGGCCCTGCGCAAACTGGAAAACCTTGACCTGCTGGATATCAACCATGGCGATGGGGTTTATGCCAGAAATTACCTGGAGAGCGGCAGCCTTGATCTGATCAAAGCTGCCATATACAGCAGCAGTGACAACTGCAAAAGCCTCCTGGACATCCTTGAAGTTCGCCGCATTATCGTGCCGGAAATGGCTTCACTGGCGGCGCAGAGACGGACCGCGGCTGACCTGGAAGATCTCAGGTACGCCGTGTTGAAAGCGGACTTGACCATGCTGGAGAGAGACATCAAGGTTCACCAGATGATTGCCCGCTGCACTCACAACCTGCTGTGCACCATTATCCTCAACTTCTTCAATCAGGTGTTCCGCGATTATGGATACCTTTATTTCGATGACGAACGAAACGTCACACGGTCCCGTACATTTCACCATGAGATCCTGGAAGCCGTCAAAAACCGTCAACCAGAAGAAGCCCGCCGGATCATGGCGGAGGTTCTGTTTTATGCGGAAAAAGCGGTCAGGAGCGCTATGGCCGCTAAAGCTAAAAAGGAGTCATAAGCGTGGATCGATTTATTGAGACCTGCAGGGATGAACGCTTTGATGTCATTGTCATTGGTGGCGGCATTACCGGTGCATCAGTTGCATACGAAGCGGCCACGTGGGGGCTGAAGGTAGCGCTGATGGAAAAGAGGGACTTTTCCTGGGCAACATCGGCCGTCACATCCAAGCTGATTCATGGAGGTCTTCGCTACCTGGCAAACGGTGAATTTTCTCTTGTGCGTGAATCCCTCCGTGAGCGACGGGTGCTGGAAAATATTGCTCCCAATTTTGTCTATCCCATTCCCACGATGATCACACATAATGCCAAACCGATGAAAAACAACAAGTGGGTCGTTAAGGCCGGAATGTTGCTCTATGATCTTTTATCCTACGACAAGAATCACACCTGGGATCCCAGCAAGCGAATCCCCGTTCATCGAACCATCTCCCGGCGGGCCGTACTGCAAAGCGAACCGAATGTCAGGGAAACGGGCCTTACCGGGGCGTCCGTTTACTATGACTGCCACAGCATCTTTCCTGAACGTCTGACGCTGGCCTTCATCAAGTCTGCTGTCGCATATGGCGCCCGTGTGGCCAACCATGTCCGTGTGGAAGGTTTCGCTTTCGACAAGGGGGACAAGATTACCGGAGTAAAAGCCAAAGATCTCCTGACCGGAATGGTGCAGGAAATCAAAGGCTCCGTTGTCGTCAACTGCGGGGGGCCCTGGGCGGATATTGTGCTTGGCCTGGCCACAGCAAAAGCCAACAACTGCGCCACATTGCGCAGATCGGAAGGCATTCATATCATTACTTCCAAAAAGCTGATATCTGGCAAGTACGTGGTGGGTGCCATGACCCGATCCGGGCGCCATTTTTTCCTCATTCCCTGGCGACGACACACCCTGATCGGTACAACCGACAAGCCGTTTGTCGGCAATCCGGATGAGTACCGCGTGACCAAGCAAAGCATCCTTGAACTGATTGCCGAAGTGAATGAATCCTTCGGCGACGGCAAGCTCAGTTACGCCGACGTTCTTCACACCTTCGGTGGACTCAGACCCCTGGTGGAAAATCAAACACAGGAAACCTACAAATGTTCGCGCAAATATGAAATACACGACAACGCGTGTGATGGACTTGAAGGGCTTGTCACGGTTGAAGGCGGCAAGTACACCACCAGCCGGAAGCTGGCGGAGAACTGCCTGAAAATTGTCGAGAAGAAGCTTGGGCGAAAATTGGGCAGGAGTGTTACTGCAGGCCGTTACCTGGCCGGTTGCGACATTCGCGATATGAACGTATTTTTGGATTCTGTACGACGGGACAACAAAGATTTTAGTGAAGTGACCCTGGAGTATCTCGGACGTAATTACGGCACCGAATATGCTGCGGTTCTTGATCTGGCGCGGGGGGACAGTCGTTTGGCGGAAGTTCTCAATGAAGACGGCGAGATCATGGCGCAGGTGACTTATGCGGTAACCCGGGAAATGGCGCGGACGCTGCCGGATATTGTTCTGCGACGTACGGGCATCGCAACACTGGGGAATCCCGGCGATCAGATGCTCAGAAAGGTTGCCGCAGTGGCGGCATCTCTGCTGGGCTGGGACAGTGAAAGAGTGGAAAAGGAAATCGGGCAGACAAATGCCCTGCTGCGCATTCCCGGGGATGAGGAATCGTCCGGGCCTTTACCTCGCGCAGAAAATTTCTAGGAAGAAAGGAAAAAGGAATGTCAAAAGCGAAAGGTTTTATTCCTGACTGGACCGAGAACGCCCCGGCCCCAGGCACATTCCGGTCCATCTTCAAATACGGTGATCCTCACCGTTTCAAGCATCCCAGCGATGGCTGGTACCGCATGATGAAGGAAGAATTTCATCTCCGTGACGCGGATTTTACAACCAGAAAGGCGGAAGGGCTTGAAACGGTGGTCCTGAATCGTCCTCCGGCACTGAAGGCTGAGCAGATCGCGGCACTCGTATCCATTGTGGGAAAGGAGAACGTATCTCTGGACGACTATTCACGGGTTAAGTATGCCCACGGGAAGACCACCGAGGAAATCCTGGAGCTCCGTAAGGGAATTATTCGCGAGGTGGCCGATGTGGTGGTGCATCCGCGAGACAAGCACGATGTGCAGAGGATTGTGCAATACTGCGACACCGAGCGCATCCCCGTAACGGTGTTCAGCGGCGGATCATCCGTCAATTTTGGCTGCCGGCCTGCCAGAGGCGGTGTTTCGCTGGTCATCAGCACGCACATGAACCGGCTTCTGGAGATCAACGAGCAAAACCAGACCGCTCGTGTTCAGCCGGGAATGTTCGGACCCGCCTATGAGGAGTCTCTCAACAAGGCCCCCGAGCGGTTCGGCTGCAAACGCCGCTATACCTGCGGCCATTTTCCTCAGTCTTTTGAATACTCAACGGTGGGCGGCTGGATCATTACCCTGGGATCGGGTCAGGCATCCACCTATTATGGAGACGCCTACGACATCGTCTTCAGCCAGGAATATGTCACGCCGGCGGGGACCTTTAAAACGCTGGAGTATCCGGCTACGGCGACGGGCTCCAAGGTAAATGACATCATGAAAGGGTCGGAGGGTGCCTTTGGCATTTTAGTTGAAGTCACCATGAAGATTTTCCGTTACATGCCTGAAAACCGCCGGCGATTCAGCTTTATGTATCCCTCCTGGGAGGCCGCGGTCAATGCCAGCCGCGAAATCATGCAGTCCGAATTCGGCAGGCCGGCCATTTACCGGATTTCCGATCCGGAAGAAACTGATCGGGGACTGAAACTTTACGGTATCCCGGGATTTGTGAATCGATTCCTGACCCTCAGGGGCTTCAAACCCGTGCAGCGCTGCCTGAACCTGGGCAATATCGAGGGAGACCGGGACTATACCGGCCTGGTGCTGCGAAAAATCAAACGCATTGCCCGTGAGCACGGGGCGATCTCGCTGGGCGGTTATGCAGCGCGAAAATGGGAGCATACCCGATATGCAGAACCGTTCATGCGCGAGGATTTGAATGATTATGGCATCCTGATCGACACGCTGGAAGCAGGTGTCACGTGGGACAAACTGCATCGTCTGCATGAAGGGGTACGTGCCTTCGTCAAGAGCCGTCCCGACACCATGTGCATGACCCATGCCTCGCACTTTTACCCGCAGGGGACCAATCTTTATTTCATCTTCATCGCACGCATGAACGTTGAAGAGTACGTCACATTCCAGAGCGGCATCATTAATCAGATCATAAAATACGGCGGAACATTGAGTCACCACCATGGTGTGGGCCGTATGCTGGGGCCCTGGGTGGAGGATCACCTTGGTCAGGAGCAGATGGCCGTCCTGCGTGCACTGAAAAGGCACTTTGATCCGCACAACATTATGAACCCGGGCGGCCAGCTCGGGCTGGACACTGTTTATACCCGGAGATGAACCGCAGAATTCCCGTTATGCTTACACACCAATTCGTGAGGTGAAACATGAACGAAAAGAATTACATTATTGCCATTGATTCCGGAACCCAGAGCATTCGAGCGGTTCTTTTTGACCGCAACGGTGAGGAAATTGCCATCGAGCAGGCCGATTATGAACCCTATTTTTCCCTGGCACCCGGTTGGGCCGAACAGCGAACGGAGGATTACTGGGACAAGTTATGCAGGGTCTGCCGGGGTCTTATGGGAAAGATTAACATTGATCTGTGCCAGATTGCCGGAATCGGACTGACGAGCCAGCGAAACACGGTCATTCCCATGGACAAAGACGGCAACGCGCTGCGGGCGGGAATTATCTGGCTTGATCAGCGGACGGTTTCCAGTGCCCCTCCTCTCGGGAAAGCTGTGAAACTGGTGACCTCTCTGGCAGGGCTGGCGGAGGGGATACGCTATTCGCAGAAAAACTCAAAATTTTTGTGGATCATGCAGAATGAACCGGAAATATACCGTAAAACGCACAAGTTCGTTCAGGCTACGGGATTTTTTGTAAGGAAACTCACCGGCGAATTTCGCGATTCCTACGGTATGGTTGCCGGTATCTGGCCTTTTGATTATAAAAGCAAACAATGGTACGGCAAGGCGTTTAATTTTATCTATAATGCGTTTGGAATTGAGAACAGACACTGCGTTGATCTCTATCCGCCGGATAAGGTGCTTGGGCATATTACATCTGAGGCCTCGCAGGCCACAGGATTGCCGGAAGGCCTGCCGGTCGTTGTAGGTGCCGGTGATAAACAGTGCGAACTGCTCGGGGCCGGCGCCATTGATCCGTCTATCGCCGTGATCAGCTTTGGGACCGGCACGGCAATGGAGGTCATTACCTATAAGTATATCAAAGACGCACAGCTGCGTTATTTTACCTGGCCTGCCGCCCTGCCCAATGCCTGGGACATCGAAATGTTCATCTACCGCGGCTTCTGGATGGTTACCTGGTTCAAGCAGGAGTTTGGACACCGGGAAGCCGTTGAGGCGCAAAAGCGGGGCGTGGCGGCTGAAGTCGTGCTGGACGAGGTTATCCGGGATATCCCTCCGGGCTCTATGGGACTTCTTCTTCAGCCGCACTGGTCGCCCACGGTAAGCAATAAATTTGCCAAGGGTGCCATCATCGGGTTCGGGGATATTCACACGCGCGCCCACATCTACAAGGCGATTTTTGAAGGGCTTTGCTTTGAACTTCGCCGTCTGCAGGAAATCGTACAGAAAAAAACCGGCGTTGCCATTCGGGAGATCCGAGTGGGCGGCGGCGGTTCACGCAGCGACGCGGTGGTGCAGATTGCCGCCGACATGTTCAATCTGCCGGTTTCCCGCATGGCGACATCGGAGATTTCCGCCCTGGGCGCAGCCATGGATGCGGCGGTCGGCACCGGCATGCATGCCACATTTGAGGATGCGGTGGCAGCCATGGTGCGCAAGGGCAAGTCTTTTCAACCCGATGCGCAAAACCATCGTGTATACACCCAGCTGTTTAACGACGTGTATAAGAAATCTTCCCGCATCCTGGAACCCCTATACAGCAGAATCGCGCGGATCACCCGATACCCGGACGAAGATTGACCATAATGATTTTGAATGATCCCGCTTTGATGATCTTCCGCGGTTGTTTATTTTTCTATATGTTGTCGGGCCGTGGTGATGGCAAGGTCTTTGTCCCGGGTAAAAAGCCACCACTGTGGCCGGGTAGTGTGCGGCCCCGCTTCCTTTTCCCGTCCCCGGCTGTAATACCAGCGGCCGTATCGTTCAACTGTGGCAAAGGGATGGCTGCCCGTGCATAAAACACTGCACGTCCGGATTTCTTTAAAGTAAATCGTTTCATCCGGCTCTTCTTCATTGGCCATGTCCTGGGGTAAAACAATGTGGGACACATCCACGCCTTGAGATTCTTTTTTATCCAGCCATTCTGAAATGTTCATAATGATTTCTCCTTGCCGTTGATGTTGTCACGGGGACTTGCGCCATCAGGGATGATGGTCATGAGCATGGCTTATTTTTTTACGGACGAAATTCGTGCAATCCGTTTTGGTTCTATTGTATACGTCCACGGCGGGCATGCGGTGTGACTTGAATTTCATCGAACTGCATCCATAGGGATGATCTATCTCACCCGTAATACGAAAATGTTCACAGAAAAAACAATTTACAAGGGTTCCTTCTTTTTGATCAGCTGCCATGACCAGTCACCATGCACCATCCACCATCCACCATCCACCATCCACTATCCACTATCCACTATCCTATGCTTCTGACAGCTTTTCCAGATTCAATTTGTCTGTCATCTGTTTATTGGCCTCATTTAATTTTTCCTGTGCCGCGAATACCGCGACGGCTTTGGACCGGGAGGCTTTCTCAAAATAGCCGGCCAGTGTTTCTCTTACCTTGTGCGGTGTGGCGGAAAATATCCGGTCACGGAAAGACTGACGCATTTGATCCGTCACGCCGACAAAATGGCGAATCATGGCAACGTATCCGCGGCCGGACGGATCCAGTGGTTTATCGAGCGCGCCCAGAGCGCTGATGATGGCTTTTTCCATGTCCTCGGGTGCCATATCATGTTCAGCATAAAATTTTTGTGCTTCCTGAAAGACATTCAGTGTTTCAGCAATGTGCGGATCACGGTATGAAAGAAACGAAAAAATGCCTAGTGTCGAGTCGAAGGAGGACATGCCTCCGTATGCGCCGCCCTGAACACGGATATGTTTGTAGAGGTAGCTGTTTGAAAGCTCCCGCGATGCCAGCAACAGAATCGCCGATGAGGGATCATTGTACGCTGGGGTTTTCATGGTGCGGGCGACATACGAAACCTGTGTGGGGACGGCAATTCCCGCGGAAACCGGTACAAGTACCGGCTGATCCGGTTTTTCCATCCGTTGGCCTTGCGGCAGCTTTGCAAGGAGCCGACCGATATTTTCCCGGGCAAGCTCAAGACCACTGGCCTCGGCGGTCAGGTTGATGATCAGGTTATTTCTGGTAAAGATGATGCTTTTGAGCTGCTCCAGTTTCTCGCGCAGATTTTTCCGCACAGAATCGGAATTATCTGACTGCTGCTGAACAAACCGCAGCTGGGTCCGGCCGTGCCATTGTTCGTCGCGGTAAGCCGGAAGCGTGAGCGCGGCGCCCGCTGCCCTTTTGGCAAAGGCATGCCCGGACGGAACAACGGAGGACTGGAGACCGTTCTTCCGTTCGGCGATCAAATCGCGCATCCTTGCTTCGTGATCCAGATCTCCCGCAAAAAGGATATCGCATACGGTATGGATCGCTTCCGGGACATTTCGGTAGAGCGCCTTGAAGGAGAAGATCATCTTTTGCCAGGTGTCTGTCGCGTCGGCCAGAAAACCGGCGGTGAGATCATATCCGAATCCGCCCATGTGAAGAGCGATGCGCCTGGACATTTCGTCATAGGTGAAACCCGCCGCTCCCATGCCGCCCATGATTTTTCCCAGAAGGGGCAGGTAAGGCTGCAGGTCTTCGGACACATGGGCGATATCAAAAGCAAGGTCAACATAAGCAATCCCGTTGGTGAACAGGTCATGCTCCAGGACCGGCACGGACGAGAGGACCTTGTGCTCCGTCGGGATGGTCTCCACCTGCCGGGGAATATCCGACAATCTCAATTTGGGAAGGGATGCTGCAGCTTCCGGTGAATCCGTTTCTGCCTGAAAGGCTTTCAGGCGGGCGGCCTGTTCATCGATTTCGAGCAGTTGCTCCCTGGAAAAGCCGTTCTTCAGGGCAGCCATCTTCTGTTTAATTTTTTCTTCATTCTTCCGGCTGAAGTCAGGATCAGGTTCCAGGACCGCGAGAAGGCGATGCGGATTGTCCACGAGCCACTTTCGGGTCATTTTCTGGAAGATCTGCGGATCGTCTGTCCAGAGGTTGCGAATGCGTTCGATGGCTTTTGCAAAATCAAGGCCCGCCAGGGGATCTCCTTCATAGAGCCAGGTCTGAAAGACATTGCCCATCAGGGTGATGCCGTAGGGATAGGATCCGCGGGAGATTTCCTTGCCGTGAAATTCGACCTGGTGCAGAATGCCTTCAACCAGTTCCCTGTCAAATCCTTTCTCCACGATTTTTTCCAGCGCCTCAAGAATCAGCTTTTCAATTTTCGGGATGTCTTTGTTTTGCACGTTGCGCAAGCCCGCGCAAAACATCAACTGCTTCAAATCCGATTCAATGCCGGATACCGGCGTCATATCCTCACCAAGTTCCGAGTCAATCAGCGCCTTGCGCAGGGGGCTGGCCGCGCTGCCTACCAGCAGGCCGGAAAGAATTTCCAGAAGAAGGGCTGTTTCAAAATCTTTATTTTCCGCAAGCATCCATGCCAGGTTGACAGCGGTTCTGTTTGCGATGGATTCGCCCTGATCCACAGGGTACGTGCCGGAAACATGTCTTGGCGCGGGGAAAAAAGGCTGGCTTTTGATAGAAGAGTCAACCTCCATGCGATCAAAACCGTCCAGCATTTCCTTCAGGAACTGCAGATGATCGGAGGTGGGAATATCGCCGTACAGAAAAAAGCGGGCATTGGTCGGAGAGTAATACTTCCGGTGAAAATTCCTGAATTGTTCATACGTAAGTTCAGGAATCACGTCCGGGTTGCCCCCGGAATCCAGGGCATAGATGGAATCCGGGTACAGGTTTTCCTGGATGTCTTTGTACATCAGTGAATCAGGGGACGAATAGACTCCTTTCATTTCATTGTAGACAATGCCGGAAATGATCAGATCGCTTTCGATATTTCCGGGTACGGCAAATTCCAGGTGATGGCCTTCCTGCAGAAAGGTTTCCCTGAGCATGCGGGGGCGCAGGACCAAATCTGTATAAACACGGGCAAGATTGTAGAAGTCCGCTTTGATCTGACTGGCCACCGGATAGACCGTTTTGTCCGGATAGGTAAAAGCATTGATGAATGTCTGCATGGTGGAGCGGATCAGTTCTTTGAAGGCATCCCTGAGCGGATATTTTTCCGAGCCGGCCAGTACGGAATGTTCCAGAATATGAGGCAGTCCTGTCGAATCTTCGGGCGGTGTCCGGAACCCGATGGCATACAGGTTTTCCCGGTCAAAGGCATGCAGATGCAGTACTTTCGCCCCCGTTTTGATGTGTTCAATTTCATACGCGGTAAGGCGCATAGCCTCTATGGTTTCCACCCGCAGCACCTTGAAGCCGCCTGACAGATCGCCGGCTTTCATGGTCGGTTCCGGGACATTTGCTTGAGGCATTTCTGTTACGCTCCTTGATGTTCTGTGCAATGATTTATTCCGGGCAATCCTGAATCATGACCCGGCGGTTTTGCAGCTGGCCTTCCAGCGTGCTGTTGTCGGCAATCGGTTCGGATGATCCAACGCCCTTGACGATCAGTCGTTCCCCGTCGATGCTGAACTTTTCAACGAGGTAATTTTTCACGCCCTCGGCGCGCTGACGGGAGAGCTCCATGTTGTAATCTTCTGAACCCACATTGTCCGTGTGGCCGGTAATTTTCAGCTTTGCTTTTGGATTTTTCACCAGGTACTCGAGGATGATTGGCGCCTTGTCATCCAGGCTTTGATGAACATGCGTTGAATTGGTTTCAAATTCAACACTGATATTGACGCAACTGGCTTTGCTGAAATCTTCCCTGGCCGGTATTTCTACAGGGACTTTTGGAATGGATTTCCGTTTCGGAGCTGAAATAACGGGAGTTCGGGCGACTATTTTTTCCTTGGCGGCCTGGGTTACCGCAATATCCTTCACCTCGCTGCTGAAGAATATATCGCCAATCATGCCTTCGGCGGAATTCTTTGTTCGCTGGGTGTTGATATGAACCTGTACGCCTGTGGTTACTCCCAGTGGTTCACCGCCGTTGATGTCGGCAAAAAGTCTTTTATAGTCTTCGTAGATATTGCGCCGTTCCGTGTACCACTGGCCCGTTTTATCGGTTTTATTCCTTAAAACAACATAACGCAATTTATCGCCGCCTATCTGCTTGCTGCGTCCGCTCCAGCCTTTAGGTGCTTCATTGTCCCAGATATAACCGACGACAGGCGTGTTCAGCACGGCGGGGAACCCCGTTTCCTTGAAAGCGACATAAACCTGCAGGGCCTGGTCATCCGCCTCTTTTTTGCGGACATCGCCTCCTGCAGGCAGTTTGTTGACCTTCCAGCGCCATGAGATGATCGGAAAATCCTTCACGTTCACCCGGGCAGATGTGCGGAGGCCGAAAGAAGTGTTGCCCTGGGAGAACAAATGCAAGTAATAATTTGTCCCGTCTTTTCCGATTTTCATGGTTGGTGATCCGGCTTTTTTATCCCAAACCCAGCCTGCGGGCGCTCCGCCGGTCATATCTACGGATCGAAACCTGGTTACCGGAATGACCGCCGCACGGGCGACGGCGCAAACCGTAACGATCAGAAAAATGGATAAAAAACAACCCAGGAAGGACCGTGTGCTTTTACTCATGACGGCCGGCAGCTTTCTGCGCTCGCAACGCCATGATTTCCGTTCGGGTAAAAACAGACTGCAGATGATCCACATGCTGAAGGATGTTTTCTTTGCCGCCTTCTTCACGATCAATCAGTGCAATCACGCGGTCGATGACCAGCCCGGCTTTGCGGGCATATTCGATGGCGGTTATCGTGGAACCGCCCGTGGTGATTACATCATCGATAATCACGACTGTTTCGCCGGCCTGGACATTGCCTTCGACGGCGCTTTTCGTACCGTGATCTTTCACATCCTTTCGCACGATAAATGATTTAATCGGCCGGCCCTTCTGATAGGAAATCAAGGCAAGAGAATTGGCGATCGGATCAGCCCCCAGGGTGAGTCCTCCGGCTGCGGTGACCGGCGCGTCTTTTAACATATCAAAAATAATTTCGCCGATCAGGTTCATCCCTTCAGGATCCAGGGTGGTTGGTTTGCAGTTGAAATAGTAGTTGCTCTGCCGGCCCGAGGCCAGCGTAAAAGGCGGATTCTCACTGTATTTAAAGGAACACTGCAGAATGATTTCGCCAAGGCGTTCCTTTTTCTTTTGAATGCTCATGTGAAGTTTTCCTCCGATAGAAAGATTTTCCAGGATTAGGAATTGTGATTGCTGATTATGAATTTGACGGGTAATTCCGCCCATGTTTTATAAGGGATGCCCGACTTTTTTGCCGGCTCAAATTTCCATGTCTTGACCGCCCGGATGGCTGATTGATCCAGAACGGCATAGCCGGATGACTTTCGGACGACAGCCTCACCGACCCGGCCGTTAACGAGGATTTCAGCGCCAATGAGGACAACGCCTTCGTATCCCTGCTGTCTTGCAATTTCCGGGTAACCGGGTGGCGGGTTTTCGATGTAAAAGGGATGACTGTCGGAACCTGTGGGTCCCTGGAGGGCCGTGCCTGCTTTCCAACCGGCGTCGGAAGCAGGCATATGGTTTTCTGCTACAGGATTGGCGGACGTTTCATGACCGGTTGACACCATCGCATCGTCACGGGCAGGCGGTTTTGCTGATGAAGGTACTGCTTCGTCATTCACAGAAATACTTTCTGCAGCGCTTGCCTTCGGACTCACATGGGTTTTTATTGTTTGCTGATGTTCTTTCCAAGCGTGGTTTTTCGGAAGGGGTGCATTAGACGGTTCCTGTTTTGCGGCAAAGGACACCCACATCAAATCCAGTTTACCCAGGTCCTGATGGATCAAGGCATTGCCGGACAGACTGAAAACCACAATGGCTGCCGCCAATCCGTGCAGACCAAGCGATGCGCAAATCCCCAGCAGTTTATTTTGTTTCTGAATTCCCATGAGCAGTCGTTTTACTTTTTTAGTAATTGATCAACGATTCTGACAGCGGCCACGCCGTCTCTGGCAAAGGACGCGCCGATGGATGCGGCATAGGCTTCCGTGACGACAGCGCCGCCGACGAGAAAATCTGTTTTGATTCCGCGGGCACGGGCCAGACTGATGATGTCTTTCATGTTGACCATGGTCGTTGTCATCAGGGCCGACAGGCCGATCACATCGGGTTTTTCTTTTTTGGCCGCCTCAATAATGATCTCATCCTGAACATCCTTGCCCAGATCAATGACACAATAACCGTAATTTCTCAAAAGAAGCGCGACAATGTTCTTGCCGATATCGTGGATATCACCCCGGACGGTGGCAAGCAACACCTTTCCCTTTTCGGATCCGGCCTTCTTTTTCAGATGCGGCTCCAGGAAAGCAAGCGCCTTTTTCATGGCTTCCGCTGCCGCCATCAGTTGCGGCAGGAAATAAATTTTTTTCTCGTATAAATCTCCTACGTGCACAATGGCCGGGATCAGGATTTCATCCACCAGCTGATTGGCAGGGCGGCCTGTTTTGAGAAGATCCTCGATGAAAACCGTGATATGCTCCCGGTCTCCATCCAGAACAGCTGCAGTGAGCTTTTCTTCGGGAGAGGATGGCGCTGCTGAAACCGTTTTGGATGAAGCATCAGCGGCAGGCTGTGCAAAATGGTGGATAAAATGCAGGGCGGCCTTGTCTCTGGCATTCAGAGTGTCTCCCGCTTTCTTCACATTCATCAACTCCACACTGGCCGGATTGGCAATCGCCATGGTGAGTCCGTTATACTGCGCCATGGCCAGAAACGTGGAATTCAGCCAGGGGCGACCGGGCATGCCGAAAGAAACGTTGGACAGACCGAGGATGGTTTTGCTTTTAAAGGTTTTGCTGCACCAGCCAACGATGGCCAGGGTTTCTTTGGCGGCCTGGGCGTCTGAGGCAACCGCCATTACCAAACCATCCACGACAAAATCATCTTTGGTCAGACCGAACTTTTGGGCTTTTTGAAAAATGGACTGAATCACTGCCTGGCGTTTTTTGGCGGTTTTCGGAATATCGCCGTCTGTCAATGGAAGCAGGATAAACATCGCACCGTATTTTGCGGCAAGCGGCAAAAGCCTGGCCAGCTTCTCTTTTTCTCCGGAAATGGAATTGATCAACATGCGCCCGGGATAAATCCGGAGGGCCGTTTCAATGGTTTCCACCCTGGATGAATCAATGACCAGCGGCAGACGGGAGGATGTGGATAAAAGGCTGATCACTTTTTTGATTGTCTTTACTTCGTCAATTCCCGGCTGACCGACGTTGACGTCCAGAAGCGATGCGCCCTGCTTTTCCTGTTCCTGCGCCATCTGGCGAATAATCGACAATTTGCCTTCCAGAAGCTCTTCCTGCAGGGCTTTTTTGCCAGTGGGATTGATTCTTTCTCCAATAATAAAGAGTGGTTGATTCTCCTCCAGATGTAAAAAACTTCGAGAGGAACTGAGGGCCGCTATGGAAGCACGGTGCGGCTTTACCGGTTTCCTGCCACTGATAACTTTTTTTAGGGCCGAGATGTGTTCCGGTGTCGTCCCGCAGCAGCCCCCCAGCAGGTTGGCGCCGGCGGACACCAGTTTTCGGGCATGGCCGGCAAACGTTTTGGCATCCATGTCAAATACGGTTTTTAAACCTTCAAGACGGGGTATCCCGGCATTCGGTTTGGCCAGAAGCGGAACCTTCGCGTAGGGCTTCATCGCGGCAATAAACTCCGCCATCTGTTCGGGACCGGCGGAACAATTACATCCCACAGCATCCGCGCCCAGGCTTTGCAGGGTAATGATTGCGCTTTCCGGAGGAGTGCCCCCCAGCGTGTGCCCGTCTTTTTCAAACGTCATGGATACCATCGTGAAAATATCCGAAATCTCTTTCACAGCGATCAGGGCCGCGCGCGTTTCCTGGATGTCGATCATGGTTTCAATCACGATCAGATCACAGCCGCCGTCGATCAGGCCTCGTGCCTGTTCTTTGAACGCATCTACGGCTTCCTCAAAACCGAGCGGCCCGAAGGGATCGACAAATAAACCGGTAGGGCCGATATCGCCGGCAACGAGCGCTTTTTTCCCGCAAGCCTGTCTGGCCAGGCGTGCCAGTTCCAGGTTTACTGAATAAACGTCTTTTTTCGCGTTGTATTGCTTCAGCTTAAAACGATTCGCTCCGAAGCTGCAGGTATAAACAATCTGAGCTCCTGCTTTTACGTAAGATGCATGAATATCCTGAATGACTGTCGGATTCTTCAGGCACCAGATTTCCGGACAGGCACCTGCAGGCAATCCGTTTTTCTGCAGCTCTGTGCCGGTTGCCCCGTCCAGAATAACCACCTGTTGATTCAGAATATTCTTAATCTTAATGTTTTTATTCGCCATTTTCAGTAAACCGAATGTATCTTTTTCTAATTTGTGTCCCTATACCATCTTTGGTGCAGGAATTGGAATCTTTTTTTTTACTTCAATAATCCACAAATCCTTTTGAACATCAAGGAATTATCTTTACATTGTGTTCTGTGGATGGCGATTGGCAAACCCGGCAATTCGAGAATGCATGATTTTTCAGGAAGCCTGCGGTTCTTTCAAAGAAGATGCTCTTTTAGCGCGGGAACGTTTAACGGCGGATTGCTTTTTGCCCGGATCCTGTTGTTCGAACATTTTACTGAAAACCGGGTGCCGGCGGGCGGCGAGGCGCACAAACGTGCTGCCCATCTGACCATAAGAGATGCCTGCGACTTCCGCAGCGCAGGCCATGCTGGCTTCGTGGCTGATATCCGCGTTGGGATTTACGTCCAGAACGTAAAAAACCTGATCGCGCAGGCGGATATCCAGACGGGCGTAATCCCGGCATCCCAACGCCCGGTAAGCGTCGCAGCTGACTTTTTCCAGTGCCGCCTTTTCTTCGGTTCTCAGCGGTGCCGGCAGCCGTGTCTCGATTTTCTCATAGGCATCGGAGCCTGGAATAAATTTGGCATCATAAGTACAAAGCCGGTCTTTGATATTGCTGAAGAAAGCGAAGTCCATTTCCGCGACAGGCAGTACGGTAAGCTTTTCATTGCCCCAGACCGAGACATGAAATTCACGACCGTCGATAAAGTCTTCAACCATGGCGGGCTGCCGGTAGGTGTCGAGGATAAAAAGAATCCGGTTTTCCAGGTCCGTTTGATTGAGTACAACGGACTCGCGGGTGATGCCTGCGGAGCAGTGTTCGTTCATCGGTTTGACAATAGCCGGGAAACGGCTCCAGTCGCAGGCTTCGCCATGACGAAAGATCCGCCAGGCGGGCGTCGGGATACCGGCCTGTTCAAGCAGGACCTTGACCCGATATTTATCCTGCGCCAGCGCGAGCGTCTCGGAATCGGCCCCGGTAAAGGTGAACCCCAGCATTTCCAGTCGTTTGGCCACCAGCCATTCACTGTGCCTGAGACCGGGAAGGCTTTCGCACCAGTTGAAAATAATGTGTTCGGAAGGATCGAAAGGTCGCAGATGATGGGCAATGTTGTCATCGGCGATAGGAACGAAGACGGTTGGATAACCCACTTCGATCAACGCGTGTCCAAGTTGTGTCGAAAGGCTGATGACCTCCTCTTTTTCATCCTGTGTCCATTGCGGATCAACATTGTACAATAAAACGACCGGGATTTTTTCAGGCGCTGCGGCAACCGGCACTATCAACCTCCATATTGAACAGTCAGTTTTCTACTCCCGTCTGCAGGGGGTGTCGGTGGACCCTGCATTTCCGAATTTTCGGATCATCAGCCATATAATCAACTTCTTTTTTATATACATATTTTTTCAATAATTCCAAGGATTAATTTACGTTTTTTCCGCTCCTTCTTATCCATATGCTGCGTTATTATAAAATTCCCGGATCGCAAAAAAGGATGCATTCATTGTTCTTCTTGCCTGGTGCTAAAACAGGGCGCAGGGTGATCTCAGACTCTTTCGAGCGCTTTTCTGTCGTATAATCAATGCCGGTTTTTTTCTTTAAATGATTCTTCGCTTCTTCAAAAGGCTTCGCGATCACTGCCGCGGTAAATGCACTCCACCCGCATGCCTGATCACCATGGTCATCACAAACGCCAACCATAATGGCCTTCACGGGTAGTCCCATGACCTCGGATTTTACAGCATACGTCCAGACTTGTTTTTCTTTTTTTAAAGGTTTTCCAGACTTGATGAATTGGGCCTTTGCACCAGACAATTTTTTGCTGATCCTGCATCTGTCAAACTCTTTGAATACCTGGCTGTCCAGAGAGATGCTTATATTCGGCCCCGGATTATCTTTCATATTATCCTGAGCGAAAACAAGGATAGGCAGTAAAACCAGCACAACAGGCATGAACCATTTCATGATTATCATCGTCGTTCTTTCCCTTCAATTGTTTTTATCACTTCTTACCCACCGGACAGCAATGGGTCATGGATAATATATAATTATATCTTTTCACTGTTGTTTGCGCCAGATAATCTTTCAGGGGATAACGGCAAAAGAAAAAAATCTCTTGTTGCCGGACTCACTTGCTTAACAAATTAAGAAAAAATTATTTTCATGTTGACATGGCATGGTGTTTTTAATATATACACGCCGTCTCTTAACCAAACACTTATTATATAAATATGTCGGCAGACAGTGTGTATCAGTTATTGGTAAACAATTTCTGAGGTACGTTGCCGTGAATTTTTAAAATTGCTTGTTGACGGGCTTTGCATTGCGGGGACGGGCAGCAGGCTGTAATATATATTATATCCTTACAATACTAATATCTTATGAAATTTATGTTTTGAGCCGCAGTTTGTATGGCGGATGTTCTTGCGCGGTGGCCGCGGCGCCATTTTCTCCATGCTGCGGCAGGGTGACCGTTAATGATCAGTCGCCTGTTGAGAACGGTTTGATCATTTAAATGGAGTCAATGTCACGGAGTATAAAAGGTATGTTTATGAAAACTTATTTTCACCAGTTTTTACTTTTTGTTTGTGTTCTTCTTCCTGCTTTTATTCTTTCTTCCTGTGCTTTTTTTCAAACAACAGACTTTCCCAAAGATGTGCCCTATATCCAAGATGGGATCAATTTTCATTTTAAGGGAGACGGCCGGTTGAACTTATACAGAGGTGTCCCGCACGCACTGGTTTTGTGCGCATATCAATTGACCGACGCAAATGCTTTTCATCAGATGCTGGAGGAAAAAGACGGTATGGCCAGGCTTCTTGTATGCACTCGTTTCGATCCCTCCGTAAATTACGCGAAAAAAATGATTGTTCAGCCGGGCCAGGATCTTTACGAGGCCATGGAGAAAACCGAAGGAACCCGGCAGGTGGCGTTGATTGCCGGATATTATGAATTCCAGAAAAAACAGGCTGTAAAGATCATCTCATTGCCGGTGAAGAAAATGTTTTTCTTCAAGAAAGCCGGCGGAACGGACATTTCCCTGTACCTGTCATCGCAGGAAATTCAAGATATGCCGGATCAGAAAAGTGAGGGGGGAAAATGAGTGTTGAAAGACTCCTTTTCTGGCAACAGGGCCTTTTTTTGCAGCCTCAGCATTTTCAGCTGATGGAGCAGTCCTTCCGCGAACTGCTGACGCCTTTGAAACGGTTCATGATTCCGCATTTCTGGGGTGTGATCAGCCTGAAAATTAAAGAGACAAGGCTGGCCGGCAGGATTCTGGAGGTTCAGAACGGAACTTTTATTTTCCCCGACGGGACCCATGTTGTTTTTCCAGGCAATGCCGTTATGAATGTTCGTTCACTGGATGATGCTCATGCGGGATCTCTCAACGTCTATCTGGGGCTGAAGTCCTGGTATCATTCAGGTGAAAATGTGACGGTTGTGGAGAATCTGGAAGATCTTTCCGGTGTCACGACAAGATTTGTTGCAACAACTGATTCGGAAGAAGTTGATGATCTTCATGCCGGAGGGCCTGTCGGCCACATAAAAAAACTGCATTACGTATTGAAGCTTTTCTGGGAACATGAACTGGAGCAGTCCGGCGATTATCATCTTATCCAGATTGCCCGGTTTGAGAAAAGAGGCGCCAGCATCAATCTTTCGCAGGATTACATTCCGCCCTGTCCGATGATCTCCGGTTCTGAATCGCTGCTGAATCTGATTGGCGAAATTCGCGACCAGATTACCGCGCGCAGCCGTCAACTGGAGGAATACAAGAAAAAAAGGGGCGTGCATTCGGCAGAATTCGGTTCACGCGACATGGTTTATATCCTTGCTCTGCGATCCTTGAATCGTTATGTTCCGCTGCTTCATCATTACACACAGACACCGACGATTCACCCGTGGATTGTATATGGTGCATTGCGTCAGTTGATCGGAGAGCTGTCTTCCTTTTCTGATCGTGTTAACTCACTGGGGGAATTTCCTGATCATGATCATGCATCCCCTTCATATGATCATTCCAGACTCTGGGATTGCTATTATGAAATTCAAAATCTGATTTCTCATCTGCTGGATGAAATCACCGCGGGTCCGGAATACATCATGAGCTTCATCCGGGACGGTGTTTTCTACGGCGCTGATCTCAAGCCCGTCGTATTCAAGGAAAACAACCGTTTCTACCTGTCTGTCAGAACCGACGATGAGGCATCCTCTGTCATTCAAACAGTGACAACGCTGGCCAAGCTGGGTTCACGTGAAGACCTTAAGCACATTGTAGCCCGGGCCCTGCCGGGTATTCATCTTGAACATCAGCCGCAGCCCCCCCAACAACTGCCGCGCAGGTCCAATGCGATATATTTTCTGATTCATCATCACAGCGAACAATGGGAATCCGTCGTCAAAAACAGGAACATTGCCCTTTACTGGAATAACGCCCCCGGAGATGCGGATATTGAATTAGTGGTGATAAGGAGATCTCATGCACCTAAGTGATTATTTTATTGAGCTTATAGCGTATGTGAACTTTTTTTTGAGGTCGGAAGAAAGCCGGAAACTATCCGGCGATCAGCTGAAAACCAACGTTCAGAAGCTTTTGTCAAAAAGTGAAGACGGCCTGAGAAAAGGAGAGATCTCCCCGGACGATTACGATCAGGCGCGCTTTGCTGTCTGTGCCTGGATTGACGAAGCTCTTCTGAATTCCGACTGGCCCCATAAAGATATATGGGTTCGCCAGCAGCTGCAAAGGATATATTACAACACCACGGATGCCGGAGAAATATTTTTCGATCGGCTGAGCGGCCTGGGACCTCATCAGCTGGAGGTCAGGGAGGTTTATTACCTTTGCCTTGCACTTGGGTTTTCCGGGCGCTACTTTAACGATGAATACACCCTCGAACAGATCAAAACAGTGAATCTCAAACTCCTGATGGGCAGCTCTCTTGGATTACCATCCCTGGAACGTGTGGATCTCTTTCCGGAAGCATATCCGGTAGGAGATATGAATATCGGCCTGCCTGACGGCAAGCGGCGCAGTAAATGGTTTATTGCGGTCTGTGCCGCTGTGCCGCTGACCCTGTTGATTACGCTGTTTGTTACTTACTTTTTTATTCTGAAGAATGTCGGTGAAAACTATCTGCAGATGGTGATGAAATGAAAAGAAAAATAATGCCGTTTATCAAAATCTTTTTCATCGGTGCCATTACTATTTTTATCACACTGGTTGTTATCGGCATTACACTGGCCTTGCATTGGCCCTGGTGGGCAATCCTGTTTCTTCTTCTTTTTATCGGCGGACTGGTGCTTGGCGGGTTTTTCATCCGCAATCTACTGAATGAGCGAATGGGGAAACTTTTTGAAGAAAGCATTGTCGCACAGGACAATGCGCAGATTCAAACCTTATCAGGGAACGACCGGGATGAAAGAAAACTGCTGCAGGCAAGATGGAGAGATGCGATTGACGTTTTACGTAAATCCCACCTGAAAAAAAACGGAAATCCTCTTTATGTTTTGCCGTGGTATCTGGTGATTGGCGAGAGTGGTTCGGGCAAAACAACCTCTTTAAACAGCGCGAGACTGGCAACCCCCTTTGTGGATCTTGGCAAGACAGGAGGCATATCCGGAACACGCAACTGCGAATGGTGGTTTCTGGAGCAGGCGATCGTCATTGATACGGCTGGCAGATACTGTATCCCGGTAAACGGAGAACCTGACAGCCTGGAGTGGCAGAATTTCCTGGAGCTCCTGCTGAAATATCGTAGAAAAGAACCTCTCAATGGACTTATTGTGACCATTGCCGCCGATAAACTTCTGAATACCGGGCAGAATGCGATTGAAGACGAGGGGCGCATGATACGGCGGCGTATTGATGAATTAATGAGGGTCCTGCGGGTTAAATTTCCTGTTTACCTGCTGGTCACAAAGTGTGATTTGATTCAGGGAATCAACAGTTTTTGTGAGCAGCTTCCCCCCGAAAGCCTGACGCAGCCGATGGGGATGATTAATCAGAATTTGTCTGCCGACATCCATTCTTTTTTGGAAAATGCTATTCAGACCGTCAGCAAACGTTTGAGAAACATGCGAATGCTGATTCTGCATCAGCTCGATGCGAAGCATGTTGATCCACCGCTTTTCTTTTTTCCTGAAGAGTTCGACGATATCAAACAGGGACTATCCATATTTGTAAAAACAACTTTCGGAGTGAATCCTTACCAGGAAACACCTGTTTTGCGGGGACTGTTTTTCAGCAGCGGTCGGCAGAACGGAAATCCCGTGTCTCATTTTCCCCGGAGTTTGGGTTTTAAGGCGCCTCGGGAAACTTTGCCCGGTACAACCAAAGGATTATTTCTGCATGATTTTTTTGCGAAGGTATTGCCAAAAGACCGATATTTGCTGACCCCGACCAGGAGATCCCTGGAGTGGAGCATTCTGACCGGCAATCTCGGTTTAACCGCGTGGGCTGTTTTATGTGTCGCTCTTTGCGGTCTGTTGAGCTTTTCATTTGTGAAAAATTTACATGCCATCAGTGGAATGTCGAAGGAATTTCAAGAATTGCCTGTGCTGCAGGGAGAGTTTTTACCCGATCTGACTGCACTGGATCGGTTCCGTGAGGGGATTATCCGGGTCGAAAATCAGAATAAAAGCTGGTGGCTGCCGCGCTTTGGTCTGCGGGAAAGCATCCGTGTGGAAAAAGAACTGAAGAAGCATTATTGCAGACAGTATAAATCGCGATTTATGGAACCTTTTGATCAAAACCTGATGCAAAACATTCAGTCGTTTGATTTTGCAGCATCAGATCACGTCTATGCGCAATACATGATACATCTTGTCCGAAGGATCAACATTCTCAAGGAAGCACCCTACACTTCAAACATCAAACGTTTGAGAGAAAAGCCGCAACCGCAATACATTCCCACGCGGGACGATGGTCCGGCAAATCATCCGGAAGCAATGAAGCTTATCAACAACCAGAATTTTTATTACCTGGCCTGGCGGGAAGACGCCGATCAAATACGAAAAGAGATGGCCGGACTTGAGGATGCCGTGAAATATTTGTATGGACATCGGAACGGAAATCTGCAGTGGATGCTCGCTCTGACCGATCAGCACAGTGAGCTTCTTCCCATTACACTTAATGATTTCTGGGGAGGTGATCAACAGGCTGCCCAGGACATAAGAATACAACCGTGTTTTACACGTCAGGGCAGAGAAGTGATTGAACATTTCTTCAGTGAATTTTCTCAAGCGTATCCGGACGCACCCTCATTAATCACCAATAAAAACCAGTTTGATCAAAAGTACAGAACACTTTGTTTTGAAGCCTGGCGATATTTTGCTGATGGATTCTCCAGGGGGATGGAACGCCTGAATACCCAGGCTGAATGGGAAAGGATAGCGAGCGACATGGCGGGAAATGGCGGCGGCCCTTATCGGGCGCTGATGGATAAGATCACCGTGCAGCTTGAACCCTTGTACAATGGAAAGAGGCTTCCGGTCTGGTTGTCCCAGATTTTGAGTTTTCAGACGTTAAGAGTTCAGGAGAAGGCCTACCAGAAGGGATTTGTGAAGACCATGACGGAATCTGTCAGAAAAACGGCAATGTCCGTTGAAAAGTCCACCGGTCATGATGTCGGCATACAGACACTGGAGATCCGGAAAAAGACTGCTCAAGCTTACGCAGACTATCAAAATGCATTGAAAGGCATTGAAGCTGCGACAACCTCGGGAAAATCCGCTTTTGAAATTGCCAGACAAACCTTCAGTGATGACCCGGCAGTCAGCAAATCACCTTTCCACGCAGGCTATAAAGCGATTGATCGTCTGAAAAAGGGTGTTGGTGGCGTCAATGAAGTGGATACCACAGTGGCACGATTAATATCCGGTCCTTTTGATTTTCTCTGGTTATTTGTTTGCAACAGGACGGCCGCGCAGTTGGAAAGTCAATGGAGTGAACAGGTGTTGGCGCCGACCATGGGGATGAGTCCTCAGCAGATGATGCCTTATCTGGTCGGGTCTGACGGTATTGTATGGAAATATGTCAGAGAGTACGCTTCGCCGTTTTTGAACCGAAATGAGAAGGCCGGGTATTATCCAAAGGAAGTTTTGGGCGGTACGGTCATGCTTGGCAAATCATTTTACAATTTTTTGAACAAAGGCGCCAGAGCGCAGGTCTCAAAGCAGGTACAACAGAGAAATTATAATGTGGAGATTAATGGACTTCCGACGGCCGCTAACCCGGAAGCCAGCCTGCAACCTCATGGTACGCGGCTGGAGCTTCAGTGCGGCCCGACAGCACAGGTTTTGCAGAACAACAACTACCCGGTGAACAAGACCTTTTACTGGTCGCCCGAAACATGCAGTGATGTGATCCTCAACATAGAAGTAAGTGATATGGTTTTGTCCCGGCGCTACATCGGGCCCCGGGCATTTCCGGACTTTCTGAGAGATTTCAGGGGTGGCCGGCGGGTGTTTCACGCACGCGAGTTTCCCGCTGAAAAAGCCGCATTGGAAAAATTGAAAATCAAATTTATAAAAGTTGCTTATCGTTTTATCGGCAACATGCCGGTTGTGCAGACCATGGAAGCCATGCCTGTCGCATTGCCGGGGAGCATAGGAAAATGATGAGTTCATCAGGCAGCCCGAACTGGCGTTTTGTTGCCTTAGGCAAACACCCGGTGGCGAAGGATTTCCTGAAGCTGGGGGCAAGTATTCCCCTAGTGGATGATTTATCAGCGATGTTGAAAACAGCCTATTCCACGCTGACATCCAAATTCGATAGTGCGCCTGGTTTCAGCTCCTGGCGTTTCTGGTCAAAAGGTTCAGGTAAAGATTCGCTGATCTGCGGCATTGTCCGGGACAGCTCCGATAAAATGGGCAGGCCTTATCCCTTCCTGATTATCGGAAGCGGCCAGTTGAAAGATTGGGAACTCCAATGGGATCTTCTTCCCTTTGCATGTGAAAACACCTGGTGTCAGTTTGAATACCTGTCAACTCAGAATTTTGACAATGTAAAAAAACTGGAGGAGGAGCTGGCCAGCATCAGGCCTCCGTCGGGTCAATGGTCCGAGCATTCCGAGAGGCGAAAAAGCCTCAATCAGATTGGTTCCCCGCTTGATCCTTTTGCCTCTTTTCTGGATTTAAAAAAATTGACAGAGCAGGTGGCCGGTTTATCCGGTCAAAAAGAATATTTTGTGAGCCTGGATCGTGGACCGTGCCGTGACAAGATTCTTCCCGTCAGCCTGTGGCATTATCTTTTCAGAGATACGCTCAAAAGTGTTCCGCAAACCGTCTTTTTAGGCGGGACCCTTGAAAATGCTTTTCTTATTGCATTCAACCGAATTCTCAAGCCGGAGGACGCGGTTCAATTATGGTCGGTGCCTTTGGCTGCTTCATGGCAGAACATCATCGGAACGGAATATTCCATGGATATATCAACACTTGGCAAGGAGCCGATTTCCGCGGATCGGCCTTGCGGTTCGGACGTTCGTTATGATGCCGAGTTTCAGATACTGCAAAATGAAATTGACAAACTTTCTTTACCGTCTGCTGATGGTTTGGTCAACTGGGAAAAAGTTGTTCGTTTTGCCTCCGATATTCTTGCTCATAAATCAAAAGATCTGCTGGTAGCGATATATTTGTCGGTTGCATTAACCTATACCCGCAAGCACGATGGCCTTTCCATGGGAATCAAGCTTTTGATGGATCTGATGGAAAAGTTCTGGGAGCAGCTTTATCCGTCCCGGGAGCGAATGCGCGGGCGTTTACGTGCAGTGGAATGGTGGGCCGAAAAAATGGAGGCTGCGTTGAAGCAGCTTCCACAGGTTCCGGTTCCTGATCTTCAGGTTCGTCTTCTGAAAGATTATCTTGACCAGGTTGAACAATGGATTGTGAAGAACATGGAGGATCCACCCTGTCTAACGGCAATCAGAAATCTGGTTGGGGATTTGACCATTATACAGGAAACAACCGTCCCGAAAGAAGCCATAAAGCAATCAGCGTTCCGGGTAATCGCTGACAACGCGAAGTGTGAACAAAACCAAAGCATCCCTTCCGTGCAGCCTGAAGAAATCCTGTCTTCCCGAAACGACGGGAGAATGCTGGAGCATCACCTGCAAAAAATACGTGAAATCAGCAGTCACTGCCGGCAGCGGAACGGGGCCGACCCGCTGTCCTACAAACTGAGCAGGAAATTGCTGTGGTGCAATATCGAAGGTTTGCCGACATCCACCAACGGCATTACACGAATTCCCGCTCCGGATAAACAGATTGTGAAAATGCTTTTCGATTTACACGACGGTGGAGATGCGGAGGCGTTATTAAGGGCCGCTGAAGGAAGGCTTCCGCAGTTTATTTTCTGGATCGATTTGAACCGTTTTGTGGCGGAATCTCTAGCCAGACTCGGTGCAAACTATACAAGGGCACACCGGGCTGTCTGCCAGGAAACGGCCTTTCTTATTTACCAGTTGCCTGGTTTGGAAGACCTGTCTTTTGCCGATGGGACTCCCTTTTCCACTTTGGAGACAAAGGACTGGCTGAAAAGCATAGCGATTCATTCCGGCACGCCGTCAAAAACCGTGTCTGATTCCAAATGTAATTTTCAGGACGACAAAAACCGGGTGGCAGAAGAGATCGCTGAAGCGCTGGACATGATTCACAAAGGGAAACTTCTGGAAGCAATGGAATGCCTGCAACAAAAGTTAAATGCTGCATCGTCCGGCAGGGAAAAGATCCTCTGGCGCCTGGCGGTTGCCCGGTTGCTGCTGAAAGTAAAGAAATACGAACTGGCCCTGCCTCACTTGGATCAGATCATCAGGGAAATCGATATTTTTCATCTGGAAAACTATGATTCCGCCCTTGCTTTGAAGGGTTTGAAAATGGTTTGCGAAGGATTGGAATCACAGAATGATGAATCATTAAAAAGTAAAAAAGCGGAAGTTTTGTATCGGATTGCTAAGATTGATATGGCAGAGGCGATTCGTCTGGGGAAGGCTTGAAAAAAATAACAGAAATGAAGAGGAGGAAACCATGGCTAAAGAACCATCTGTGGCGCCGAAGGAAAGAGTGAATATTGTATATCGCGCGTCGGTCGGCGATATAAAAGAAGATGTGGAGCTCCCATTAAAGACACTGGTGATGGGCGACTTTACGGGAAGGCATGATGAAAGGTCTCTGGAGAACCGGGAACCGATCAATGTGGATAAAGACAATTTCAATGACGTGATGAAAGCCCAGGGCATCCATTTGAATTTTACGGTTCCCGACAAGCTATCAAAAAAGCCGGATTCAGAACTGGATCTTCACCTTAACATTGAATCGATCAATGATTTCGGGCCTGAAGCCATTGCACAGAAGGTTCCGCAATTACGACGGCTGTTTGAATTGCGCGATGCTTTGCGGGCTATGAAAGGGCCCCTGGCCAATGTTCCCGAATTTCGAAAAAAAATCCAGGAGCTGGTGAAAGATGAGGAGGCCAGGGTAAAGCTCCTGGCTGAAATCGGGATTGAAGAATAGGGGGGATGAGCATGAAACAGGCAACGGAAAAAGTGGTGACGGATGAAATGGACGGGCAAAAATCCCTGGTGTCAGAAATTGTTCAGGCGACCAGGCTGTGTCCGGATGATGAGGCTTATTCGCTGACGCGCAGGGGAGTGGAAGCATTGATGGCAAAATTACTAATGCCCGGGGCCGAAAAGATTAAAGTGTCAAAATCGGTAGTGGACGAAATGATTGCCGCCATCGATCAAAAACTCAGTGCCCAGCTTGATGAAATCCTGCATCACAGAGAATTCCAGAAAATGGAATCGGCATGGAAATCCCTGAAGTTTCTGGTTGACAGGACAGATTTTCGGGAAAACATCCGCATAGAAATTCTCAATGTCTCGAAGGAGGATCTGCTCACCGACTTTGAGGACGCTCCGGAAATTCCAAAGTCCGGATTATACAAGACCGTTTATACCAGCGAATACGGACAGTTCGGCGGGAAGCCTTACGGTGTGCTGATAGGCAATTACGAATTTGATGTCGGGCCGCAGGACATGAAACTTCTGCAGTATGTGTCAGGGGTGGCGGGTATGGCTCATGCGCCTTTCCTGGCCTCTGTTAGCCCCGCTTTTTTCGGTCTTGAAGATTTCAGTCTGCTGCCTAATCTCAAAGACATCAAATCCATCATGGAAGCTCCGCAATATATAAAATGGCACGGTTTCAGGGAATCTGAAGATTCACGTTATGTGGGGCTGGCCCTACCGCGTTTTTTGCTTCGGCTTCCATACGGAAATGACAATGTGCCGGTAAGAAGCTTCAATTATGAAGAAAATGTTTCCGACGGGCACAGCCAGTATTTATGGGGCAATACTGCTTTTGCGCTGGCTTCCCGAGTTCACGAAAGCTTTGCTCAATACCGCTGGTGCGCCAATATCATCGGACCGCAGGGCGGTGGAGCTGTTTATGATCTGCCGGTTCACCAGTTTGAGGCAATGGGAGCCATTCAGACCAAGATTCCCACAGAAGTTCTGGTATCAGAGCGGCGGGAATTTGAACTGGCCGAAGAAGGCTTTATTGCATTGACCATGCGTAAAGGCAGTGACAATGCGGCTTTCTTTTCGGCCAACTCAACACAAAAACCGAAGTATTTCGGTATCAGCAAAGAAGGCAAGGAGGCGGAACTCAACTACAAGTTGGGTTTGCAGCTGCCTTACATGTTCATCATCAGTCGCATGGCACATTACTTGAAAGTGATTCAGCGGGAAAACATCGGCACATGGAAAGAAAGGGTGGACCTGGAAACAGAGCTCAATAACTGGATTCGTCAATATGTGGCCGATATGGATAGTCCTATGCCGGGAGTGCGAAGCCGCAGGCCTCTGCGTCAGGCGCAGGTGTCCGTTGAGGAAGTTGATGGTGAACCGGGCTGGTACCGTGTAGGATTGAAAGTACGGCCGCATTTCAAATATATGGGTGCATATTTTACACTGTCTCTGGTCGGTAAGCTGGATAAAGAATAAATCACAGGCCAAAGCGTAAAATAAATATCAACAATGCTCAGGTTATTTGCGTTTTTCTATTCGATTTTCAATCGAGTTGAAATATTTAAAACAAATAAAAGGAGGAGTTGTAAAATGTCATTACCGGCACATTTGACTTTACAGGGAGAGAAACAGGGAAAAATTGAAGGGGCCTGCGAAATGCAGGGAAGAGAAGGCACTATTCTGGTTTACGCAATGGACCACGATATCCATATTCCGCGTGATCCTCAGTCTGGTTTAGGGAGTGGAAAAAGAATTCACGGACCCCTGACGATCATGAAAGAATATGACAAGAGTTCACCAAAATTGTATCAGGCTCTTTGCACCGGTGAACACTTAAAGAACGTTACGATCAAATGGTATCGTATTAACAAACAAGGATCGGAAGAACATTACTTTTCTCATGTTCTGGAAGATGCGATTGTTGTTTCCATCACGCCGAGCATGCCGGTAGCTTTCCTGCCTGAAAATGAACCGTATCGTCACATGGAAGAAGTGTCCTTCACCTATAAGAAAATCAAATGGACATGGGAGCCTGACGGCATAGAATCCGAAGATTCCTGGGCCGTCCCGAAATAGACCACTCGAAAGAATGCAGCATGCCGGGCTGCTTCGTGCACTTGCAGAGCAGTCTGGCATACTGCGCATCGCGCAGGTTGCTCTATTGCTGGCCCGGCTTCATTATACCTTTATGCAGTCCTCTTGACCGGGCAGCAAATGAGGAATGCCTGTTGACATTGTTTGCCGTTTTCGTCTATTGTTTTTTGTTCGTGCAGTATTAAATGCAGTGGCTTATCGGGTAATTGCCCGTCGAACTACCTGAGACTTTATGGAAAGCAACGCGCAAACAATAGAACAATGGTCACGTCTGGAAAGAGTGTTTTCCTTTTCGGTTTCGGATGCCCGGAAACTGATCACCTGTTTTCATGAAGAAATGAAACGCGGTCTTGCCGGGCAGGCCAGTTCGCTCAAAATGATTCCCTGCTACGTCAGCCGGCCGACCGGGTTGGAGAAGGGGAGCTACCTGGCGCTTGATCTGGGAGGGACAAATCTGCGAGCCCTGGCCGTGGAGCTTGACGGCCGGGGTGGCGCTAATATTTCGGCCGTCAGCCGGTTTGTCATTCCGGAACCGGTCATGCACGGCAGTGGCGAAGCGCTTTTTGATTTTCTGGCAGACGGTGTTTTGCTCTTTTTGGAAAAGCACGGGTATAATCTTCGACAGAACCATGATCTGGCCTTTACCTTTTCTTTCCCTGTGGAGCAAAGTGCCATCAACGTGGGTATTCTTCTGAACTGGACCAAGGGATTTACCGCTTTCGGCGTCGAGGGAAAGGATGTCGTTGCTCTTCTAAGAGAGGCACTCGTCCGCAAAAACATCAAAAATATTTCCGTGACAGCGCTTGCCAATGACACAACAGGAACGCTCATGACAAAAAGTTATGACGATGCCTCATGCGATATGGGTGTGATTCTGGGGACGGGCACCAACGCATGCTATTCGGAAAACCTACACCGTATTCCAAAGTATTCAGTTTCTGATGATAGTGAACGGGAAATGGTCGTCAACCTTGAGTGGGGGAATTTCGATAAGGTTGAAATGAATGGATACGATCAAGAGCTTGACCGTGCAACCCGAAACGCCGGCCTGCAGCGCATGGAAAAAATGGTTTCCGGAATGTATCTGGGAGAACTGGCCCGCCTGGTCATTCTGGATATGATCGACAACGGTTGCCTCCTTCAAAAGAAGTACAGGTATATTTTTGAACGTGAATACTCTGTTACGACGGAACTTTTGTCACAGGCGGCCGGGGGGGAAGATTTTCTTGCAGGGTTTGGTCTTGAGAACGCAACCGATCACGATCGTGAGGCTGCAGTCCGGATCAGTCATATTATTTCAAGGCGGGCCGCCCGCATTGCGGGAACGGCTATTGCTGCCGTGGTCACCTGGATGGACGCCGGTTTTGAGAGGCATCACACGGTTGCTGTTGATGGGTCTTTGTTTGAAAAATTTCCGGGGTTCAGGACAAATATACTCCACATTCTGCAAGAACTTCTTGGAGACAGTGCGGAAAAGATAGCACTTTGCCCCGCTGCGGATGGGTCTGGAATCGGAGCGGCCATCGTTGCCGCCGTTGCTTCTGGAAGAAGCGGATCATGAAAAAAATTAACAGGGGCACCGATGCAGCACGGATTCAGACGAAGCCCATCCTTGTTTATATAAGGCTAATTGCCTTTATCCAGATCTGTAAACAGCATAAAATCGCCATGTAGCCTTTAACCTGCAGCTTCTTGCCGGCCTCAATGACTTTCATCCATGAATGCTAAAACTTATATTTGCCGGCCATGATGTTGCCGTAAATATCGTCATTTAGTTTTTCATATTTTTCACTGCCCGGTAAAAGAATATATATTTCCTCTTTCACCTGCGACAGGTCGTATCCCTCATTTTTAAGATTCGTTTTCTTGATTTTGTGTGTGGCCGTCCATTCGAAGTCCGGGACAAAGCGCACAAAAATCGGCACGGCATATTTGGGCAGGCTTGCTTTCAGATGTTGGGCCAGTTTGGTAATATCCGATGTTATCTTGTCATCTCTGATAATGGCGGCCATGCCTGCCTTGCCGTCGCTTCCCGGCATGGTAATCCCGTACACCGCGGAGGCGGAGACGCCGGGGAAGCTGTCGATGGCCTTTTCGACTTCCTGTGTGGCCACGTTTTCCCCCTTCCAGCGGAACGTGTCACCCAGACGGTCCGCAAACTGCGCGTGGCGGAAGCCCATATTCCTGAGCATGTCTCCGGTATTGAACCACATGTCCCCCTTTTTGAAGACATTGCGGAAAATTTTCTCCTCCGTCTTTTTTTTGTCGGAATAACCGGGGAAAGGGGTCTTTTCTGAAATCTCCATGATTAAAAGGCCGGTTTCCCCTTTTCCGACTTTTTTCATGTAGCCCTGTTCATTTCTGACAGGGGCATCGTTTTCCGTGTCATAAGCCACGATGGCAAAAGGCGTTACGCTGGTCCCGACGCTGTAGTCGATGTTTAGAAAATTGGTGAAAACACCCACGCCTTCTGCTGCGCCGTAAAACTCATAGATTTTCTCAATACCGAATCGCTTTTTGAAGGGCATCCAGATATCCGGCCGCAAACCGTTGCCGCATATGTATTTCAATGTTGTTTTATGGTCGTCGGAGCCGGCGGGAGTTGCCATCAGGTAGCGGCATACTTCCCCCACGTAAATAAAATGAGTGGCCTGAAACTGCCGGACGTCTTCCATAAATTTACTGGCACTGAATTTCCTGCGCAGGGCGACCGCCGCTCCGTTATACAAGGCCGGGGGCCAACCTACCGTGATTGCATTTGTATGAAAAAACGGAAGCGGGATGTAAATCGTGTCTGACGGCTTCACAGGCATGACAAAGCGTCCAAACCAGAACATGGCCGATACGGCCCGCTTGTTGATGATGACCGCCGCTTTGGGCAGTCCTCCGGTTGTGCCTGACGTATAAACATACGCCACGGTATCTTTCAGGGTGACGGTCTTTGTGGTGGATGGATTTTCGGCGCTTTTGCTTTCCAGTTCAAAGGTGATGTCGGTAATGTCAGAGGGCTTTAGTTTTCCTTCGTCCCGGACCATCACGAGTGTTGATTTTGAAAGATCGATTCCGGGGCGAGCTTCACTGAAGAAGCTATAGCATTCCTCGCCGATAATCACGACCTTGCCTTTATTCAGGTTGAAACTGTGGACAAGCGACTCGCCGCGCTGGTTGGTATTGATGAGCGAAGCGATGGCCCCCACCTTGGAGCAGCCACAGTATGCGGCAAGCAGATCGGGCCTGTTTTCAAAACATAGCGCCACGATGTCGCCCCGTCCGACACCGTTGGAGAGAAGAAAGTGGGCGTAACGGTTGGCCCGCTCATTCAGCTGGCGATAGGTCAGCACTCCGTCCGGCGATTTGACTGCCGGATTGTCCGGGTATTGTGCTGCAATTTTTTCCAGTTGCAGGCCCCATGAATTGCCGGTATTGCTTCCGATGCTTTTGAGCCCTTTTACCAGGTTGAAGATCATTGAAGGCAGACGTGGAAGAATCTGAAGGACTTTCATGGTGAATTCAGTTGCACTGATGGTTGTGGGGATTTTTGTCGGTTGCATGCTTATGGTCTTCACTCCTTGTTTTTTTATACGACTTTTTAAAACTATCGCCTAATTGATTCAGATGGTTTAATCAGCAATCTGCATCATCTTACACGGAAACGATAGCGTGCGGATACGTAGTATTGCCCCGCCCGGTAATTGTAATAAGCCCGTGCCTCATATCTTCCCGGCCCCGGAGACCTGAATGTGATCACACCCCGCTGGGCTCCATTGGGCATATATTGATAGTCCCCGGCTGATGTATCCGGAGCGCCTGCCCCAACAATACAGATCCAGTCCCTTGAATAGCCCGGTGCGTTGTAAAAATACACACGGATTCTTTCGCCCCGGTGATAAACACGTTTGTCCGTTTCAATCCACGCTCTTCGATCGGCCATTGCCGACTGGCAGCAAAAACCCAGGATGATTAAGACAATGACGGAAGTGATGAATCTTCTTTTTGCATTTTTCGTTTCCATTTTCTTCTCCCTTTCCCTAGATGAGTTTATAGAGACCTGCCTTTGTATGAATCGTCTGATGGATCGGAACTTCTTTACATGCATGAATTTATTACAGGAAACAATTGTTTGTCAAGATAATGCTGGCATCAAAATGTTGTTTTGGCGGCAAATACTGCGCAAAAGTTCAATTACAACAGGCAGGGGCTACTTTGCTGGAAAAGTTGATTTATAAATCTTTGACGGAAAACACGTATGTTTTGTTCACGATCATGTCTTTCTCTTTCCCGCAGAGATAGATGAACCGGGGGGTGAAATTGAGATAGTCGCTGACGCGGGATCTTTCTTCGGGCATTTCAATAAAAAAACTCATGTCCAGTGTTTCATGATTGGTTAATTCAACCTGCACTCGTTTTTCGCGGCTCAGCAGCGTTTCTTCTTCAAGGTCCCTTTCGGAAATTTCCAGATATATGATGTTGTTTGTATTGATAAAAAAAATCGATCCGGTGTTGATATCTTCTACGGGAAGAAAGGCCGAACTTGAATTAAGGATGTCCAGGATGAGTTCTTTCCCCGAGTGTTCATTTGCGTAAGGGCTTAAATAGAAATGAACATCCAGTTTCTGACCATCGCTACGCAGCACAGTTGCCCGGTGTTTGTTTTTTTCCACTTTCATCTGATGCCCCTCCTTTTGCGTTCAATGTTGACGCTTAAGTTGATACAGACCTTACAGGGACTCATGTCTGTGATTCCTGATCAATCATTTTTTCAAAAAGTTTCTTGTCCAGCGCCTTTTCATAGGCCGCTCTGGCTGTGATCTTGTCTTCCTTGATCAGTTGGAGAAGATGCTGATCCATGTTCTGCATCCCGATATTGGAACCGGTCTGGATCAGAGAATTGATCTGGGATATTTTACCTTCCCGGATGGTGGTTGCCAGGGCTGAAGAGCCAAGCAGGATCTCAATGGCCGCACACCTTCCCTTGCCGTCCCTGGTTTTTAAAAGCTGCTGGGCCACCACTGCGCTTAAGGACTCTGCCAGCATGGTCCTCGTCTGTTCCTGCTGGTCGGCGGGGAACGCGTTTATGATCCGGTCTATCGTTTTAGATGCACTGTTGGTGTGCAGGGTTCCAAAGACCAGGATGCCCAGCTCCGCACAGGTGAGCGCCAGTGATATGGTGGCGGTGTCTCTCATTTCGCCCACGAGGATAATATCCGGGTCTTCGCGGCCCGCCACCTTCAGCGCATCGGCAAAGCTCTTTGCGTGGGTTCCTATTTCGCGCTGGGTGAAAAGACACTTTTTATTTGGGTGCACGAACTCCAGCGGGTCTTCAATCGTGATGATGTGGGCATCGCGCGTTTCATTAATGTAATTGATCATCGCCGCCAGGGTGGTCGATTTTCCGCTCCCCGTTGGTCCGGTTACCAGAACAAGACCGCGTTTCAACATGGCGATGGTTTTCAATACCGGCGGCATTTGCAGCTGTTCCAGGGTCAGGATATCCGTCGGGATCAGTCTGAATACCGCTCCAATTCCCCTATGCTGATAAAGAAAGTTGCAGCGGAACCGAGCAACTCCTTCCAGCTCATAAGCCATATCGAAATCACGATGGCTTTCCAGGGTGGCCTGCTGATTTTCATTCAGCATTTCAAAGAGTAAATCCCGGTTTGATTCAGGCGTCAGAACCGGATGATTGGTTGGTGTTAACTCCCCGCGAAGCCTCAGCATGGGGGTAAAACCAATAACCATGTGCAGATCGCTTGCCCCGCGCTCTTTCATTTCTATGAAATATTCGTCAATTCTGGCCATGTGAGCCTGCTTCCTGCACTGTGCGCCCTAGAGGGATTTCGATTGGTTTTCCTTTTCCATCAATGGTTTGAAAATAGCCTTGTTGTCGGCATTGCGGTACGCTTCTTCCGCGCTGATGATTTGTGATTTCAAAAGCGACATGATGGATTCATCCATGATTTGCATTCCTACGGCCTTTCCCATTTGCATCATGGAGGGAATTTGAAAAACCTTTCCGTCTTTAATGAGATTTGCCACCGGGAGCGTCCCGATTAAGATTTCCACCGCCAGCGCCATCGAGGTTTGATCGGCCCGGGGAATAAGCCTCTGGGTAATCACCGCCTTGATGGATTCACCCAGCATGGCGCGGATCTGACCCTGTTCTGTGGCCGGGTAAGAGTCGATGATCCGGTCAACCGTCTTGGGAGCGCTGGATGTGGCCAGGGTTCCGATGACAAGGTGACCCGTTTCGGCAGCGGAAATGGCCAGCGAAATCGTATCCAGGTCTCTGAGCTCACCCACCATGATCACATCCGGATCCTGCCGGAGAGCACCGCGCAACGCGTTGGCATAGGATAACGTGTCCCGGCCCAGTTGCCGCTGATTAACGGCACACTTTTTCAGAGGATGAATGAATTCAATGGGGTCTTCTATCGTAATGATGTGGTGGGCGCGGTTGGTATTGACATAATCCACCATGGCGGCCAGCGTTGATGATTTTCCCTGGCCGGTAGCGCCGGTCACGAGAACCAGACCCTGATGATTATCCATGATTTTTCTTACCGTATCCGGAAGACCCAGCTTTTCAAAGGTTGGGATTTCGAATGGTATGATGCGAAAGGACGCGCTGAGTCCCGACTGGTGTCGCATCGCACTGCCCCGGAATCTGGCCACTCCCGCGATTTCGTAGGCAAAGTCAAGCTGAAGTTGTGTGTCAAGCGCCTCCTTCTGTTCCGCGTCGAGCAGTTCATGAATAAGCTTTTCGCATATTTCAGGGGGAAGTGAAGGCGTCTGAATCTTTCTCAGCCTGCCTAGCTTTCTGATAATAAAAGGTTCGCCGGGCGCCAGATGAAGATCCGAAGCTCCGGCATTTGTCGCAGCCTTCAATACCTTATCCAGTTCAGCCATGAAGATTCTCCATATTGATAAAGTACTGAATCATTTTTTGCTGTCAAATTCTATTGTCAAAAAAATGGCACGAACAGGCTATTGATTTTTTAATGTCCGAAAGGACAACCTGAATTTGACCATGCCCGTAGTTCGGTAGATTGGCGCAGAAAAACCGGCAAAACATCCATTCCTTTAAAGATTGACAATTTGTTTTACAACCTCGAAGATTTTTGGTTTGTCATTCCCGGATTGGTTGTGCCATCACTTTCTGCGATTGCTGAACTCGCCGTCTCGGTCATGGTTTTTACGGATGTTGCACCGGAATACCCAGGGAGTTTAGTTGTGGCTGAGCCTGCGGTTTCTGAGCCTGCACCTGCGGTTTTGGCGGTTGCTGAACCGGTGGTTTCTGTGCCTGAACCGTTGGTTTCTGCGGCTGCGCCGGTGGATTTTGGGGCTTAATCTGTGGCTGTTGGGCCTGTGGCTTTGGCGGCTGCTGAACCTGCGGTTTTGGAGCAGGCTTGGATGGATCTTCTATCGGAATCCCCAGAGAATTCAGTTGTTGCTGGGCCTGTGAAATTGCCGGCATAGAAACGGCTGTTATCAAGGCCAGGAATGTTGTTCCAATAATTAATCTCTTCATTTCATCAAACTTCCTTTCTTATTCATTGTCAGCCTGAATAGCTGAATCTTACGGATAATAAGCAAGTATGGAATTACGATCCTTACTTGTTACAAAATTTAAATTCATGTTAACGGATGTTTCAAATTTGACACGGGGAGCGAACTGGAAGGAAAGACATGGTTTCATTTTTATATTGCGTGTAATTATCCTACTCGGCAGTTCAGCCACCGTATCCCTCGGATGGGAATTAGGCCGTTAACTTTGCGTCCCGCTTTTTCAATGCGGTTTGCCTTTTTCAAGGTGCTGTCTTTTAAACTAAAATCCCTCATAAGTCAAGGCCGCTCTTCGGGGGCTATACCCTGTCGCTTTGAAACTGGTGGTTGGAAAATGGGGGAGTGATTGTCCGCTGTTTGGTCAAGTTTGTTTGAATATTGTATAAATATCTGATTTTATTCTGGTAGTCCCACGGGGACTTGAACCCCGGTTTCCAGCGTGAAGCCTATTTATCACCCAATTTCCACAATTTTCAAAGGCCCTGACAAACATGAAATAGAATTGACAATTTTTTTAAAGATATGTCCCCGGAATTTCTGCTTTGGTTCAAAGTCCAGACGGTCAGGGGCTGCTACGGTTATAGCCGCAACGAAACCCTCGATGGACAAAAGCAGGCCTTTGAGTTTGCCCTGGATTGGATCGCGCAAAAGAAAATCCAGGCCATGAATATGCTCACACATCCTTTCACCATCGATGACTACCGGAGATGATCGATCTAAATCTGCGCAAAAGCACAGACCGGGTTTTTCGTAGACGCAATTTCTTGACATGTATGCTTGGAAAAGGCATATAAAGACATCAAAAAGGACAATACTGAACATAAAAGACAGATTAATCGACGAAGCGGTAAATATTGCCGGAATCAAAGAAAAACATCCCTCGTTAAGCTGGGTTTGGAAGTGCTGATTGAAAGAGGAGATTTGCCATGAAGAGGATGCCCCCCCGAACAGTTACCCGATGGAGATCAAGACTGATTTATCTGGTGCTGATGGCCCTTATGATTTTCAATGCGACGGCCGTTTTTGCCGGAGAGGAACTCTACCGCAGTCTTTCCGCCGCCGGAAAAAACAAAGAATCAAGCCTTTTCATGGAGCTGTATCGCAACGGACAAGATCAGAACTGGCAAACGGCCGAGGAGGTTCAGTTTGAAGGGAACCTGCGTTTTCTTGAAAGGGATGCTGCTGCCGGAGACAAGAGCCCCGGTATTTTTTTGGTGAGGAGCCTTGAAGGCGAACTCTATATCGTCTCGATCCCTTCTGATGATGAATTAAAAAGAACCGGCACGGATGTATATTATACGAACCTTAAAGAGATGCTCGGAAATAAACTTGTTTTTCGTGCTTTACTGACCAAAGGCGTTTTAGACGGTCAAGCATATACCTTCATCCGGTTTCTTGAGCCGCCGGTCCAGCTTATGCTTGACAAGATTTTTAAGATTTCCATTATTTTTATGTTCTTTTTCGTTATGCTCGGAATGGGACTAAATCTTACGCTCAATGATTTTAAGCTTGTCCTGCAGAAACCAAAGGGGATTGCGATCGGAATTATTTTTCAATGGTTCCTCATGCCACTGCTGGCTCTTGGAATGGCCTGGGCCCTGGGGTTTTACCACAAATTTCCGTTTATTTATGCCGGGATGGTTTTGATTTGCGCCTGTCCGGGCGGAGTCACTTCAAATCTTATGACCTACTACGCGAAGGGAGATCTCGCCCTTTCGGTCTCCTTAACCTCCGTTTCAACTTTTCTGGCGCTTTTTTTCACTCCCCTGATTCTTACCGTGTTATGCACGAATATCCCTGATATCAACATACCGACAGGCCTGATTGCACAAACCATCATTGGTCTAGTCATCGTGCCTCTCATCATCGGGATGTCCATCCGGCAGAAATGGCTTTCCTTCGCGGTAAAAGCCACACCGTTCTTTTCTGCCCTCGGGGTCTTCGCACTCCTTATGGTCATCGGAGTAGGCGTTTACACAAATGTCGAAAAATTTGCCGACACTCAGCGCTACAGTCTGACCTTCTACATCATGGTGGTTTCTCTTTCCCTTCTGGGCATGCTGCTGGCGGCGTTTTTCCCAAAGTTGTTCCGCATCGAAAATTATCAGACCAGAGCCATCTCCATGGAGGTTGGTCTGCGCAATTCAACTCTGGCGGTGACCATTGCCCTGTTAATCCAGGACCTCATGGGTGACTTTTACAGCTCCATGTTTGTAACCACGGCCATCTATGGCATTACGATGTATGCCACAGGGTTCCTGATGATTCTTCTGTATAAGAAAATACTGCCCCTGGACAAGGATTTGAACCCTGATCCAGGTTGAAGAAGAGGATCCTCATTATGAAAAAAAATAATATCACGGGGCATGGTTGTTTTGCTGTTGATGGCCTGAGAGCTTAGAAAGTTTGGGGTCAGTTCTTGAAATGACAGTTATATCTAAGCCCTGCCATTCCAGCCCGTTGAATTTATGCATCATTGAAGATATGACATTGTAATCCGCACCTCAATTTAAATATACAGCACAGTGGTTCACGTGACAGACAATGTTCAATTAAGTCCGTTTTTTTTCACAGATTAATGCAGAACTTTTTGAAGAAGTTTCATAAATTCAACACGGGGGATTTCTTTCGCGCCGAATCGCTTCATGTGTTCTGTCGTGACCTGGCAGTCAATCAGTTCAAAGCCTTCTTCTGCAAGCATTGCGGCGTATGTGGCAAAAGCGACTTTTGATGCATCGGTCTTTTTGGCAAACATCGATTCTCCGAAAAAGGCTTTGCCCATCATTACCCCATAGAAACCGCCGGCCAGTTCATCGCCAGCCCAGGACTCGACAGAGTGGGCATATCCCGCCTTATGCAGCCGGACATACGCCTTGATCATGTCACCGGTTATCCAGGTGCCTCCCTGTCCTTTTCTTCTTATAGTGGCGCAGTTCCGGATCACGTCTTCAAAAGCCGTATTGGTCGTAACGTGGTAAATGCCTTTTTTAATGGTCTGTCTCAGGGTGCGGGAAACCTTCAGTTCCCCGGGAATCAGGACGAGGCGGGGATCAGGCGACCACCAGAGGATGGGATCATTGTCGGAATACCACGGGAAGATCCCCATAGAGTAGGCAAGTATCAAACGGTTAACGCTCAGGTCTCCGCCGATGGCCAGCAGGCCGTCGTCATCGGCCAGTTCTGGCGGAGGGAAAACAAGTTCTTTGGTCAGTCTGTAGACGGTCATGCGATTCGTTTCATCCCGCTCACGCGGGACGTGAGTCAATCCTCTGCTGCCCGCTGCGGGGCGGTTGATTCGGGGGCGCGATACCTGAAGTCGAGTTTTCCTTTTTTCAGGTCAACCGTCAAGCTGCCGCCCTTTTTCAATCTGCCGAAAAGCAGCTCTTCGGAGAGCGCATCCTTGATCTCTGTCTGAATGAGCCTCGCCAGGGGCCTTGCGCCGAACTTGTCATCGTACCCCTTTTCGGCCAGCCAGTCCCTGACGGCATCCGTGATGTCCATCCTGACCTTGCGCCCTTCGAGCTGCCTGCCCAGGTCACCGATAAACTTGTCGACTACCTTTTTCATGACGGCGGGTGATAGCGGGTTGAAGGTAATGATCGCATCAAGCCGGTTTCTGAATTCAGGGTTAAAGAGTTTCTTGATGGCCCTTTCGCCCTTCGAGCCTGCATCGTCTTTTCTGTCGCCGAATCCTATTGAACCCATCATGTCCATCTCCTTTGCGCCCGCATTGGAGGTCATGATGAGGATGACATTCCTGAAGTCGGCCTTCTTCCCGTTGTTGTCCGTCAGCGTGGAGTAATCCATCACCTGCAGCAGTATGCTGAAGATGTCGGGGTGGGCTTTCTCGATCTCATCCAGCAGCAGCACGGAATAAGGGTGCTTCCTGATCGCATCGGTCAGCAGGCCGCCCTGGTCAAAGCCAACATAGCCCGGAGGGGCGCCGATCAGCCTCGATACGGCATGCTTCTCCATAAATTCGCTCATGTCGAAGCGGGTGAATTTTACACCGAGCACGTTTGCCATCTGTTTTGAGACCTCGGTCTTGCCGACACCCGTGGGCCCGGTAAAGAGGAAAGAGCCGATGGGCTTCTCGGGAGCGCCCAGGCCCGCACGCGACCTCTTGATGGCACAGACAAGGGAATGGATGGCGCTGTCCTGGCCATAGACTACGTGTTTGAGCTCCGCCTCGAGGTCTCTCAAGTTCTCCGTGTCGGATGCGGACACACTCAGGGACGGTATTTTGGCGATGTGCGCCACGATGTGTTCGATCTCCTTGACGCCGACCACGGGTTTGCTTTTGCTTCCGGCAAGCAGTTTTTTCGTTGCGCCCGCCTCGTCGATGACGTCAATGGCCTTGTCCGGCATGAATTTGTCGTTGATATATTTTGCGGAAAGCTCGGCGGCCGCCTTGATGGCAGGATCCGTGTACCGGACAGCATGGAAATCCTCGTAATATGAACGCAGGCCCTTCAATATATCAATCGTTTCCGCTATGGTGGGCTCAAAGAGTTCTATCTTCTGGAAACGCCTGGAAAGGGCACGGTCCTTCTCGAAATAGTTTTTGTATTCCTCGTAGGTGCTGGCGCCGATGCAGCGCAGCCTGCCGGAATTCAGGACCGGCTTCAGGATGTTCGACGCGTCCATCGAACCGCCGCTTGTTGCTCCTGCCCCGACGATCGTGTGGATCTCGTCGATGAAGAGGATGACGCCGGAGATTTTTTCGAGCTCCCTGATGGTGGCCTTGAGGCGCGCCTCGAAATCGCCCCGGTATTTTGTGCCGGCAAGGAGCGCCCCCATGTCGAGCGAGTAAATGACCGTATTCTTCAGGTGCTCCGGAACGGAGCCGTTGTGGATGTTCAGCGCAAGGCCCTCTACAAGGGCGGTCTTGCCGACGCCCGGTTCGCCGACGAACACAATATTGTTCTTCCGGCGCCTGCAGAGCACCTGTATGGCGCGTTCCAGTTCGTCTTTGCGGCCTACCAGCGGGTCTATCCCGCCCGCGGCGGCCTTTTCGATCAGGTTGACGGTATAAAGTTTCAGGGGGTCTTTGGACACGGGCCGCTTCGGTTCCGTCTCATCGGGCCCCGTTTCGCGGGCCGGTTCTTCAAAAGGCAATCCGCCTGGTTCCTCGCCGCTGAATCCTGCGCTGCCGTGGGATATGTAATTCAGCACATCAAGCCGCGTGATGCCTTCCTGCTCCAGAAAATGTGCGGCGAAAGAATCCGATTCGCCATAAAGCGCCGCCAGCAGATCCCCTGCCTCGACCTCCGCCTTGTCGGCTGACTGGACGTGTACGATCGCCTTGTGGATCACCCTCTGGAACCCCGCCGCCGGCACAGGGTTTGAGCTGCTGCCCGGGGGCAGCACGGGAATGTTTTTATCAAAGAACGCCTCGATGTTCAGTTTGATCCTGGCGACATCGCCGCCGCAGCCCGTGATGATGTCGATGCCAAGCTCATCATGAATCAGCGCAAATAGGATATGCTCGGCGGTGAGGTATTCATGCCGCCGCTTTTTTGCATCTTTGATAATCGCATCCAGGGCCAGGCCCAGTTCCTTATTGATCATTCCTTCTCCATCGTGCATTTCAGCGGGAATTTGTTTTTAACGGCCATGTCATGCACCGTGACTACTTTTGTCTCGGCAATCTCACGCGTGTAAACGCCGCAGAGGCCGGACCCCTTTTTATGGATGCTCAGCATGATCTGGGTGGCCTCGACAGGGGACTTGTGGAACACGGTCTCCAGCACATGAATGACGAATTCCATGGTTGTATAGTCATCGTTGAGAAGGACAACGCGATAGAGCGAGGGCTCTTTCGTTTCCTGCCTCTCTTTTTCGAGGACGTTTTCGTCTGACTGAATTTTTTCTTCGTTCATACCTGTCACCACACGCTGATCTACCAGTAGTTTGCACGGAAATAATCCCCCGGTCAATAGCAAAAGGCGGTATCCCAAACTACCCTCATATGAGTGTTTTACTGACCCTCCTTAGGGCGTTTATGCAACACGTAATAGCTTTTTCTGCCACACAATCTTTCAAAATACCTATTATAGCACTACTGTCCCTACGTTAATTGAATAAATTCAGTTGGTTATTAATTATGGTATTTTCTTCTGGCACATCAGTATCCGTATGCACTTGTAAAAGCGGTAAGTTTCTGTGATCGTAAGCGCCGATAATGTAAAATTGTTCGTAAGGGAAACCGGCTTCTATCGGCAGTTTGTCGAGGATATTGACTTCGTGAACTTTCCCGCTGGTAATAAAAGCTATCGTTGGAATGTTGCCTATCAGATCGAGAAGCGTGTGCAGTTTCACCGCTCCCTTGTGCTTGCGGAATGTTGCCCATGGAAAGAGAGACAGACAAAGGTCGATGGTTGTGGCGTCCAGTGCGTGAGTCGTTTGTTCCAACTCCATACCGAATGAATCGTTGGCATACAGTTGTCTGGCTTTCCCGATGAGTGTTTGAGCAAAGTCGGCATAGATGTGCCAGTCTCTTATCTGATTGGCGTGGGCTAATGTGTTGCGGGAGATCTTTCCGCGAATGCCCATGTGATAGGTCTTTTGTTTTGCCGCGCGAAGGCACGCCTGAATATCCCGAAGACTTTCCCTGTAAGTCAGCTGCGCAAATGCCATGCTCAGAAATTGATCCCAACAGGAGAAGCTCTTGATTTTGTAATTTCCCGAATATCGTTCGACGCACTGCCGGAACTCGTACATTGGCAGGTAATCCATGATCTGAGAAAATATTGTTCTTCCGGAATTCATTGGCCATCTCCTCGCCATTTAATGCGAGACTATGGCATCTTGAAGAAAAATATTTCAAATCGATAAATAACTTTTTGTTGCTTTTATCCATTGTTTTCTCTAACTTACATTAGCTCTCAATAAAAACGTTGGGACAGTAGTGATCAGATGTATGGACTTACTGTATTATTCTTTTGGCTATGTGTGCTTGCCATGGAATGCCATATGGCGAGTGGTAAAACTGAACGGCAAACATAAATGGCAAATGTTTCATGAAGGGGGACGTGATGAAGGACACACTGCGGAAGATTGATCTATTAAAAACTAAAATAGAAGCTTACAGACCGATTGATCAACACCTGCTTAAACAGCTTCGGGAATATTTCCGTATTGGCATGACTTATTCAAGTAATGCTCTGGAAGGGAATTCTCTGACCGAAACCGAAACAAAAATCGTTATCGAAGACGGCATGACGATCGGCGGCAAGCCGGTAAAAGATCATATGGAAGCGTTGGGACATTCGGAAGCGTATGATATGCTTTTTCGGCTGGCTAAGCACAAAGTCATAACGGAAGCCAATATTAAAGAACTTCACCGGCTGTTTTACTATCGGATTGACCAGGAACAGGCGGGGAAATACCGGAAACAGAAGGTCATTATTACCGGGACGGACTTCATTCCCCCGGCTCCCGAGAAAATACCGGATTTAATGAAATCGTTCATTGAAGGCATACCCGGAATACGGGGGAAAAATCACCCCGTAGAATTTGCGGCAATCATTCACAAAGAACTTGTAACCATCCATCCATTCACTGACGGCAACGGTAGGGCGGCGCGCCTGTTGATGAATCTTGCCTTATTGGAGGCAGGCTATCCGATAGCAGTTATCCCACCGGTCTTGCGGCGCGAATATCTGGATACTTTGAACATAACCCACAAAGGCAGTGACAGGCCGTTTATAAATTTTATTACCGGTGTCTGCCATGAATCGGCAAAGGAATATTTAAGGCTTTTGGAGGGATAAGATAAAAACCGGGAATGGTTTGATCAGTTCACAAAGGGAACACTATCGGATGTTCCCCATACAATTTCCATTTATTCAAGACTTTTAAGAAGCTCATGGGCGATACCAGCGCTCTCTATACGCATTATAGTTTCTTCGGAACGACCATAACCAAGTAGATTGATGCTTCCATACCAGACAATCCTTTGGTCGATGATTGCAAATTTTTGGTGAATGTTGGATTTGAAAACCATATGGATACCCATGGATTTCATTGTGGTAAATGGGCACATATCCTTGCTCACCTTTCTTGTTTTGCCATCGCTTGGCATAAACGTCGTCTCTGCCCGCGAAAAGAGTCCTGAACAATTTGATCTTTTCCTGCGGTGGAATTTCGGATGTTGATGTTAATGCTGGAACCTTGAATTCTATTTGATCCTTAACTTCTGCCGGTTGAATCACGATATTTTCAGAATCATTGGAGGGACAAATTCTGTACAATTTAGATTTGAGCCACGCATTTTCCTTTCTCAGGGAATCGTTTTCGGCTTCCAATGCATGGTATTTTTCCAGAAGATCATGATTATTCATGGAATTTACCCGATGCCTTTTGCCACCTGTTTCAGATAGTCGTCAAGTGTCACGGCAGAAATATTCCGGCTCAGCAGGATTGATTTTTCTGTCAGCGACAGGATCCGGCCGTCACTTATCTTTAATTTTGAAAACAGTTCTTTAAATCGGGTAATATTCGAGCCCATAAGCATATTGGGCGTCTGATTCAGTTTGATTTCCACGGGCATGACTGTTTCGAATGATTCCTCGATCAGCAAATCAACTTCGAGGTTATTGTTCGTCCGCAAATAAAACAGATTTTCTCTGCGCCCCCGGTTAAAAAATAATTTGATGGTTTCCGCAATGCAGAAATTTTCAAAAAGCGGACCGGCCAGTGGTCCTTTTAATAAATGATCGTGATCTCTGATGCCCGTGAGATAGCAGACCAGGCCAATATCCAGAAAATAAATTTTCGGCGATTTCGTAATCCGCTTGCCCAGATTAACATAGTATGGCGGCAACAAATAGATAATTCGCCCTGCTTCCAAAATGGACAGCCAGCTTTTAATGGTCGGCAGGCTGACCCCCAAATTGTTGGCGTATTGGGACATATTCAATATCTGTGAGCATCGGCTGGCCAAAAGCTGAAGGAAATGCTGAAAGCTGCTCAGGTTTCCGATATTATACAAACTGCGCACATCCTTTTCCAAGTAGGTTTGCACATATGCTCCCGCCCACACCGGCACATCGAGATTGGAATTTAATGCAGGTTCGGGATATGATGTTCGGAGTGCAGCGTGAATAAATGCATCCTTTGTACTTTTCAGGGCAATGGAAGTTTTTTTCTCCTCAACGGAAAACGGCAGTAAATCCAAAAGCGCGATTCGGCCGGCAAGTGAATCGCTCAAATTTTTGATCATGGTGAATTGCTGTGAACCGGTAAAAACATATGCACCCATTTTGTCACGGTTTTCATCCACGCGCATCTTGATGTATGACATCAGATGTGGCGACCACTGGATCTCATCAATGATGACTTTATCTCCTGCCATCTCGAGAAAAAGGTGGGGGTCAGAAAGGGCGCGTTGCCGTGCCAGCGGATCATCCAGCGTAATGTAATTGTATCCTGGCAGGGTGTTGATCAGAAGTGTTGATTTCCCTGACTGGCGGGAACCAGTTACTGCAAGACAAGGGAAAGACTTGATGATCCTCTTAATGCAGGATTCCATTTGACGATGAACGTATTTCATGGAAACACATTAAGGCAAATGCCCGTAAATGTCAATACAATTATAAAGTGCAAGTTTTATATTGTATTATGTTGTATTGTACCTGAAGGGAATATGTAACGGGGATCGCTTTGCAATCTATCGATTTTATTTGGTAGTCCCACGGGGACTTGAACCCCGGTTTCCGGCGTGAGAGGAGAAACTGAAAGATATCCAAGCCACCTGTTTTTATTGTAAATATATGTATTTGTTGACATCTATGTGTCATCCTGTGTAATGGTGTGGAGCTGTTTTACCCTGATTTCAGAGCAAAAGGACACCCGCAGGGACACCCACTTTTGTTACGATTTTTGTATTTGAGCATACAGTATTTATGTTCAATCGCTCAGTTTCATCACAGTCGGATAAAATCCTTGCAATTCTGATAGTGAATGAATATAATTCACGCCATGAATAAATTTACATTTCCCCGACATATGATGAACGCGTTAAAAAAGCGTCTGAGCGCAATGCCGGCCGTTATTGTAACCGGCGCACGTCAGACGGGCAAAAGTACCCTCGTCAAAGAGCTCACACCGGGAAAACGATCCTATTTTTCTCTTGATGATCTGGATGTAATGGATCTTGCCCGAACGAATCCGGAAGCGCTGGTCGGGGGAACGCTCGATATCACGCTTGATGAGGTGCAGCGGCAGCCTGATCTCCTTCTTGCCGTAAAACGCTCCATTGACGCGAATCGCCGATCCGGCCGGTTTCTTTTGACTGGATCAGCCAATCTGCTCCTGATGCAGGGCGTATCGGAATCGCTCGCCGGCAGGGCCAGTTATCTTACCCTGTGGCCCATGACCAGGCGTGAACAACTCAAACTTGGACGCTGTGGCCTCTGGGAGGAAATTGTCAGTGGCAAAGATGATCAATGGATGGAGATTCTTTCCATGGATCAAGGGAAGCCGGAAGACTGGCGCGAACTTGCCCGCCGCGGCGGATTTCCAACGCCTGCTCTGGAGATGACCAAAGCGGATGATCGAAAAATATGGTTTGATGGCTATATACAGACCTACCTTGAGCGCGACCTGCAAATGCTGTCCAGCATCGCTTACCTTCCGGATTATCGGCGTCTGATGAGGTCGGCGTGTCTGCGTATTGGGCAGATGGTCAACCAAACGGAGATGGCGCGGGACTTGTCTCTCAAACAACCCACGGTGCACCGCTACCTGAATCTGCTGGAGACATCGCATCTATTGGTGCGCCTGCCGGCCTATGCGGTGAACAGAACAAAACGCCTGCTCAAATCGCCCAAGCTTTACTGGGGGGATGTCGGACTTGCCATGCACCTTGCCGGTTTAAACGAACCGTCAGGCGCCCATCTTGAAAATCTGTTGCTAATCGATCTTCTGGTCTGGCGTTCCGGCCGGTTGTTAAATACAGAGATCCTCTATTGGAGAACAACAACCGGCGAGGAAGTTGATTTTGTGATTGAAACGGACGGAAAAGTGATTCCCATAGAAGTCAAATCGGCAAGCAAACTGAAAGTTAAAGATGCCGCTAATCTGATTGCTTTCCAGAAGGAATACGGGAAGGCGGCACGGTCAGGGTTGATCATACACAACGGGCAAAACATGGAATGGCTGACGCCCACGGTTTTGGCTGTTCCCTGGTGGCGGATAATTTAGGGAAGCCTGAAAAATATTACAGATATCGTAAAATGATGCCATATTTCTTTTAGGAAACACGCGCGCTCTTTGGCTTGAGAACAACAAGGAAAATTAAGTGTTATGTTCTCTGCACAATGCCCCCAAGCAGCGCCCGAAAATACCACCGTAAAAATATAATAATACGATGGTGTAGCGAAAGTTGCAAAAAATTACATCTGTATAAAGGGATACTGAATGCAACACATCGCCTTTTTTGATACAGAAGTTGACCCAACGAGCAGGAGAATTCTTGACATTGGTTGTGTTAAAGACAACGGTACCAAGTTTCATTCCAATTCAATAAATGACTTCATCACTTTTGTTCGTGGTACGCCCTTTATTTGCGGTCATAATATTTTCAATCACGACTTGCATTACATCCGTGAAGCTATCGACGAGGCTGGTATACCAGCTTCCGGTATGATTGATACGCTTTTCCTTTCTCCGTTACTTTTCCCTGCCCGACCCTATCATGCTTTATTGAAAGACGATAAACTTCAAAGTGATGATTACAACAATCCGTTAAACGACTCCATAAAAGCCAGAGACCTGTTTTATGATGAATGCGCCGTCTTTCATAAAATGGATGCTTCTCTGAAAAAAATATTTTACTTGCTGTTGCATGACAAAAAGGAGTTTCTGCCTTTCTTTCGCTTTATCGGTTATGAAGCTCAAGGCACGGATACAGCAAAACTCATAAGCGAAAGGTTTACTGGCCAGATTTGCGAGCATGCAAACCTGCGGCAATATATTTCAGAGAGGCCTGTTGAATCAGCATATTGTCTGGCTCTCATTCATTGTGGCACACGCTATTCTATCACACCCCGCTGGGTCTTAAAAAACTATCCTGCAGTGGAACACATCATGGTTGCCCTACGTAACAAACGTTGTTTGACAGGTTGCTGTTATTGTAATGAAGCATTGGATATTCACAAAGGGTTAAAACGGTTTTTCGGTTTTGACTCTTTCCGAACCTATGCTGGTGAACCATTACAGGAAAAGGCAGTTCAAGCCGCAGTGGATAATAAATCGCTGCTGGCCGTATTTCCAACCGGCGGAGGCAAATCTCTCACATTTCAGATTCCGGCCCTGATGAGTGCCGAAAGCACAAAAGGGCTAACAGTTGTCATTTCCCCTCTTCAATCCTTGATGAAAGATCAAGTCGACAACTTGGAAAAAGTCGGGATTTCGGATGCCGTCACCATTAACGGGATGCTCGACCCCATTGAAAGAGCCAAATCCTTCGAACGAGTCGAAGATGGGTCCGCCGCCATCCTTTATATCTCTCCCGAGTCGTTGAGATCCATTACCATTGAGCGATTACTTTTAGGAAGAAAGATTGTCCGGTTTGTCATTGACGAAGCGCATTGTTTTTCCGCGTGGGGGCAGGATTTCAGGGTGGATTATCTTTATATTGGTGATTTCATTAAATCCATTCAGAAAAAGAAAAACCTTGAAGACGGGATTGCCGTTTCGTGCTTTACGGCCACGGCCAAACCGAAGGTCATAGAAGATATTGTTGATTATTTCCGTGAAAAATTGTCGCTCAACCTGGAAGTCGTGCTGTCACAAGCGTCGCGAACCAATCTCCACTACAAGGTTTTTGAAAAAGACAGTGATGAAGAAAAATACAATACACTCAGAGCACTAATCGAAGAAAAAAAATGTCCGACGATCGTTTATGTTTCCAGAACGCGAAGAGCCTATCAGTTGGCCGAAAGATTAACTCAAGATGGCCTGATGGCCAAGCCTTATCATGGCAAAATGAACGTACAAGAAAAAGCTCTCAATCAAGACGCGTTTATTGCGGGTGAAGTTGATATCATGGTGGCTACTTCGGCGTTTGGAATGGGTGTTGATAAAAAAGATGTCGGCAGGGTTATTCACTACGATATATCTGATTCCTTGGAAAACTATATTCAGGAAGCAGGGCGGGCTGGGCGTGACGACAAAATCTCTGCGGAATGCTTGGTACTGTTTAATGATGAAGACCTAAGTAAGCACTTCATTTTACTAAACCAGACAAAACTAAATATCAAGGAAATCCAACAGGTTTGGAAGGCCGTCAAAAGCATAACTCAACTTCGCTTGACCGTTTCTAATTCGGCATTGGAGATCGCACGTAAAGCGGGTTGGGACGACAATGTGATTGAAATAGAAACCCGGGTGAAAACAGCCATCGCCGCCCTTGAAGAATCGGGCTATCTAAAGCGGGGACAAAACATGCCGCGTATTTACGCCAACAGCATTCTGGTGAAAACCGCCCAGGAAGCCATCGATAAAATAAACGCATCAGAAAGGTTTGGCGAGAATCAAAAAATAAAAGCTATCCGTATTATCAAAAAGCTGTTTTCAAGTAAAAGCCGAAGACAATCAAATGATGAAGTTGCCGAATCGCGCATCGATTATATCTCCGATCATTTGGGTATTGTCAAAGAAGAAGTCATTGGTATTGTCAACCTGCTGCGCGAATTAAAAATCCTGGCAGACGCTAAAGACCTGACCGCCTTTATCCGAAAAGGAGAAAACAAAAACAATTCTCTGAAAATTGTAGGAATCTACGGCAGCATCGAACGCTTTCTTTTGCCGTTTCTTGAAGAAGAAGAAAAGACATACCATCTCAAGGAACTTAACGAAATGGCCCAAGAACAAGGCTGTGATGCTGTAACACCCATCAAGATAAAAACCATTTTCAATTTCTGGGCAATAAAGAACTGGATTAAACGTCGTATCTCGGACTATTCCAGAAATCATATTGTTATTCAATTTATTCAACCCAAAGCTAACCTGAAAGATAAATTGGAGAAGCGGCATGAGCTTGCTATGTTCATTGTTGAGTTTCTTTTTGAAAAAGGCAAACTTGACCCGGAAAATGAAGCTATCGAAAAAGAAGAAGTATTGATCGAATTTTCAGTCCATGAGCTGAAAAATGAGTACGAAAAAAGGCCGTTGCTGTTTAAATTGTCCGTCTCTATAGAAGATATCGAAGATACGCTTTTTTATCTGTCGAGAATCGAAGCCATTAAGATTGAAGGCGGATTTCTGGTGGTTTACAACCAGTTGACCATCAACCGGTTGGAGCAAGATAATAAGAGAAGATACAAGGCTGAGGATTATCGAAAACTTGATCAGTTTTATGAAAACAAGGTTCAGCAAATTCACATTGTCGGTGAGTATGCGCGAAAAATGCTTGAGGATTATCAAAGTGCTTTGCAATTTGTGGAAGATTACTTCCGGTTGAACTACCATTCATTCCTGAATAAGTACTTCAAGGGAGGTCATCTTAATGAGATCAGACGGAACATCACGCGCGCCAAATTCAGACAACTATTCGGCGAACTGACTATGACGCAACTAAATATCATCAAGGACAATCAAGCAAAGTTCATTGCAGTTGTTGCCGGGCCGGGCAGCGGAAAAACGAAGCTGCTGGTTCATAAACTGGCTTCCCTGCTGTTGATGGAAGATGTTAAGCACGAGCAGCTTTTGATGCTGACTTTTTCAAGAGCGGCTGCCACCGAATTTAAAAAGAGACTTCTGGCGCTCATTGGCAATGCCGCCCTCTATATTGAAATAAAAACCTTTCACTCCTACTGCTTTGATTTGTTGGGCAAGGTGGGCAGCCTGGAAAAATCTGATGCCATTCTTAAAAAAACCATTGAAAAAATAAAGAACGGAGAGGTCGAGGCAGGCCGGATTACCAAAACAGTTCTGGTTATAGATGAAGCACAGGACATGGATGCAGACGAGTTTGCCTTGATAAATGCACTAATGGAGCACAACGAAGACATGCGCGTCATTGCCGTTGGCGACGACGACCAGAATATTTTTGAATTCCGTGGTGCCAGCGCGAAATATTTAGATCAGTTTATTCGGGAAAAGCAAGCGGTCAAATACGAGCTGGTTGAAAATTTCAGGAGCAAAAACAATCTGGTTAAATTTACCAATGCCTTTGCAAATACCATTCGACATCGCTTAAAAACCACCCCTATCGTTGCCAGACAACGAGATAACGGAATGATAAAACTGGTAAAAGGTCAGAATGATGAGTTAATAACGCCACTGGTGGAAGATCTTCTTGCAACGGATCTTTCCGGAACGACTTGCATTTTGACTAGAACTAATGAGGAAGCGCTGCAGATTGCCGGGTGTCTAAATCATAAGGGCATGCCGGCAAAGCTGGTTCAAACCAATGACGGCTTCAGCTTATTCAATCTTCGGGAGGTCCGGTATTTTTTAAACCAGTTAAATCTCGCTGATGATATTTTTATTATTGGCGACGATGTCTGGGAGCAGGCTAAAAGAGATTTAATCAATGCATTTGCAAGAAGTACAAAATTGGATGTATGCGCTAACCTGATAAAAGATTTTGAAGTGACCAATCCCAAGCAGAAATACAAATCGGATCTGGATGTCTTTATCAAAGAATCAAAACTCGAAGATTTTGTCCATGGAAGTGGTCAAGTTATTCTTGTTTCAACTATGCATAAAGCCAAAGGGAAAGAATTTGATAATGTTTTCATAATGCTTACGAACTATAGTGGCTCGTCAGATGAAGATAAGCGCTTGTTGTATGTGGGAATGACCAGGGCAAAGCAGCGCTTAAATATCTATTTTAATGGCGAACACTTTAAAGGCATTTCCACAGAAGGATTGGAACGGCAAAGAATTCAAGGCGGATGTTTGCCATTGTCGGAAATGGTCATGAACCTGACCCATAAGGATGTTAATCTCGGATATTTTAAAAATGTCCAAAAACATATGGCTAGCTTGATGTGCGGTGACAGTCTTGTTAAAGCCGAACATGGCTGGGCCAAACCAGATGGGCAATTGGTTTTGAAGTTTTCAAGACAATTCAATGAAAAATTGATCGCAATTGAAAAAAGCGGATTTCTCCTTCACGAAGTCAAGATCGGCTTCATGCTATACTGGAAAGGAGAGGATGCAAAGGAAGAGGTAATAATAATTCTTCCGGAGCTGTACTTTGGCAAACAGCCGTAACCAGTAAATCGGAGTGGATGAGAAATTCACTGATAAACGGCATTAAATGCAACTTCTCCACACCAATGGCTGGCACATCAGCCACGCGTGACGCCTGCATTGTGATCATCAAGGTTTTCGGTATGTAAGTTTGGGATGGCGTATTCATCATGTTCAGATTACGCTTACACGAAGCAGGAGATGTTCTACGGGAAAGTACCAAACCTTGATGAGATCCTTGATGTGGTCCGCCGGATTCAGGATAAATTTAATCAGGTGCAAGCATTATGGATTTTTCATATTCTTTAATCCGTTACAGAATAATAAACGATATGGACAAACAAAAGTGGTGAAATAGTCCACCAATGAATCGAATGTCGATTATGGCTCGAAAGAAAAAAACAAATAAGAAGGACGTAATAATAAAAGAATATTATGAGATCGAAGTCAAAGACTGGGAGGTAAGCTGTCATTTCGGAATCAATACAGCCCCAAAAGACTTAATACCAGGTTTATTTTGGGAAGGTTCTACACTAATTCTTACAGGTGGAATTATTTCACCTCTCTTGGACAAAGCCAATAGAGTTGTAATTCAGATAAGCGCTAATCCTCAATTAGATGACCATTGGCAATCAAAACCCACAATAATATCCGCAAAAGCTATCGGCTGGATGGAAATTCCGAGAGGAGACGATAGACTTATATTCAATTGCTCAGTTCCGTCACAGTCGTTGTTATTTATAGCCATTGCAATCCAAGTGGGAAAGATAAAATATGTTTCTATATCTGGAACCAAACTTAAATGGCGACGAGGCACAATCTCAAGCATAAATCTTTCTACTCACAGGGAGGAATGAATACAAGAAAAGCTAAGCCGGGTTGGGTTGTAGGGACACGGTCGGTTTTTGTCGTTAGTCGGAGTTTTCTTGACAGCAAGCGTAAAGACAAGCATGAATCACATAGCTGAAAGAAAGTGTCCGGCAATTTTGGCATTCATGCTTTCTTTCAAGCAGTATTCATTACCACTAGCTTTTTACTTGGACAAATTTCCCTTGATATATCCAGCCAGCATTTGCTGATAATAAGGACAAAAAGCTGGGTCCCGAATATCGTTCTATTTGATTTTACGGAGATTATGTCTTGAATTTTGTATCAAATGGAGTAGGATTGCGATGAATTTTGGAAAATACCCTGCTCTGTATATTGATAGTTAGCGTGTGTATAATTACATAAAATGGGGGAACAAGATGGAAGATATAATAAGTAAGTTAAAAACCCCAGCGCAATGTATTCAACTCGCAAAGAATGTTATTGAAAGGAATCCGGCTTTGGCACAAGAAGCGCGGCGGCGCGCCGTTGAACTCCGTGCTATTTCTTTCGGTAGTACCAAAGAGGTTGAATTGGAATTGCTCAAGGCTCTTTATGCTTATGAAGAAGTTTTGACGGAGAAGAATAAAAAAACGACCCGTGCTTCCAGAACATGGCAAATGATCAAAAAGTATGGAATTATAAGTACGGCAGAAAGGGCTGTAAATAGGCCGATTGAGCCAAATGGCTATATGGTTCTTGTGCAAATGGGAATGCAAGACTTAACTTTTGAATCCGTTATTGTTCGTCATCCAGATTCATTTAATGAAGAAGTTGTTATACGTGCCCAAGAACGGCTCAAGAAGTTATCGGAAGCATAGTAAATATATTTAATAAATCCGCTAACCAGCCGCTGCTACAGCCGATAGCAGCCAGCTGGGCCGTGCTTCCGGTTAAGCTTATCGTTGGTTTGAGGTTTACAGTTTATGGCATATAAATTCATGCTCAGCCCGGAAAGCTTGAAGCGGAAATTCTCCGTTTACGTCGTCATCGCAAAAGGGGAAAGGGATGTTAAACTTTACGTTGGAAAGACGGGAGACAACAGAGAGGGGTGTAATCCTCTTATATCTCGGTGTGGCAACCATTTTTCATACAACAAGATTCATAGCCAGGTAAGGAACAAATTGGCTGACCATGAATCACGGACCTATACATACATATTTGACCATTTTGACGAATATATTGATGATGAAGATAAGAGACGAGAAAGTATCAATCGAATAAACGAAATGGAACGATGGTTGAATGAAAAAATTCAAGAGAGGATTCATGGCTTGGACAAGTGCGAATTACTAAACCCATATTTTAGGGGCGGATGGACAAATGAAGAAGAGCGGCGGAAGAGGCTAAATTACAGAACATCGGAAGCTAATGCAAAACTCAATGGTATTGTAGATGATGTAATGAAAGAACTGTAAGCAAGAACATACAGCCGATTGCTGCGCTTCGGCTGATTATATTTTGTTTGACGAAAGGAAAGCCATGACACAGAACGGAATTCGGACGGTCGAGGCAAAGAAGGACGACAAAGGTAACTACAAGAGTGCGAGGTTGGAATTCGGTCCGCATTATTTCGTCGAACTTCACTGCGAGAAAGATGGAGACGTGACCTTTGTTCTTGGTGCTACCCACCATGGCTTCAAGGCGGACGCATCAGAAGTCAATAGTGAGCTTGAGAAGATCATTTATGAGATTCGGAGCGCACACCCGAAGAATTTGGTGGATTGATTTTATCGGACGTTCGAACACTACCTGTTATAGCGTGTTCCTGGAGAGATAAAACCAGATCGTTTAAGTTGTTTCTTACAATCCAGCATGATTCGTTGTATGTTTCCGGACATCTTTTCGAGAGAAAAAAGTCTTAATCAGGCACTAGAGTCGATCATGCCCGTAGCGCTGATCCGACTCAGTTTTTAGTTGTACACTTAAATAGCAACCATCAACAGCCGGCTTGTTTAATCATTTGCTGCATAGGTGCAGCCCATACTCTGCTTACGTCGCTGCCTGATTTTAACAAACCCAGCTCATGTCAATCAAAAATAACTCCATTGCTTCCCGGTTACTTGGTCTCTGGATTTAGTTTCTGTACAACAGGATCATCAGATGAAAATATATTTGTTGTTTCCGTCTCGTCATCGAAGATGAGTATGGCCGTCCCTGATTTTAGACTGGCTTTTACCTGCCTGATGCTTGTTTCCAGCGAAGCCTCAATTGCGCCGTAATCAGTTCCGTTTCTGGAAATGAATTCCTCTATCACGCCTTTGAGGGCTCCGGCGCTGAGTTTGTTTACAGGAATGATATGGACGGCCATTTTTAGTTTGCATCCTAATGAAAAAAGATTATTTCAGGAAAAATTTGTCTCCAGCCACTGTTTGGTTCTTGTCACAACTCTATGATAAATGTCGGACTCCGGGATGCCCATTGACTTGGGAATATAGAAGGAATGATCGCCGCCTTCGATAATCTCTAGTTCCCAGGGGGCAGGCAATTTGTCCAGGACGCTTTGCAGTATGGTCATATCGCACAGGGTGTCCCTTGTGCCTGCGAAAAAAAGCATCGGCATTTCCACGTGGTATAAATGCGCGTCCCGGACCTTTGACCGGTCACTTGCCGGATGCAGGGGGTAGCCTAGAAAGATCAAACCTTCCACCGGCAGTTTTCCAACGGCGGCCATCTGGGAAGCGATTCTTCCTCCCATGGACTTGCCCGCGGCTATCAGGTGTTTGACCTTAATCGGGGCGACGTCCTTAAAAGATTTGCAGGCTGCCGTCCATGTGTCCTCAAGCTTTCCCGGTTTGTCAGGAGCCTTCAGGCCCTTTTCCTTATATGGGGAATTGAACCGCAATACCGGATAACCCGCTTGGGCCATTCCTTCTGCAAAGGAGGCCAGAAGGTCGTTTTCCATGTCGTTGCCCGCTCCGTGGGCCGTAATGATGCCTGCGCTGTATATTTTTTTCTTGTTTGTCGGCATGGTCAGGATGCCCGACACGGATTCATCATTCGAAACAGGGATGGTCAATCGTATGCTGTCCATAAAGTCTTTCGCTGATGTAATCGAGTATTTGTCAAATATTTAAAAAAACGATCCGCGGGAAGGCAGCAGCTATCAAACTATTGCCTGTATGGCACGGTGGATGTCGATTTTCATGAAGCTGGTGATCTTCCGCTCAACCGCAAGCACCTGTTCCCTGTTCCGCAGGATTAGTTCGCGCGTCTCTTCTTTTGTGCCGTATCGCTGTATCAGGTCGTGCACTCTCTCCTCGAGAGTCACAATCGTGTCGTGCATCACCCGCTTGTCTGCATAGTAGACGATTTCCTTCTCCTCGATTTCCCCGTCAAGATTCAGGTCATGAATTATGACATGCTGCTCCACAATCTCTGCGATGTCCGGGTAGCCAAGCTCCCTCAAAAGGGCTCCCCCGGAAGCATCGTGACGTTCCTTTGTCTGCAGCGACCTGGTCTTGGTGATGTCGTGCAGCAGGGATCCTGCAATTACGAGGTCCCTGTTGACGGAAACGTTTTCTTTGAGGTTGTCTGTGATGGCAAGGGAGACGCGCATGACCTGAAGGGAATGCTCTACAATATTCGGCAGCATGGAATGCCTTGCCATGAGTTCATGGCATTCTTCCTCAGTCGGGATTTTTTCTGTGCCGTTGACCGTCATATGAGTTCTTCTATGGATTGGACCCGGAAATGTTTCTCTACCTGAAGTTATAATATTGTACCGTCGTTTCTAGGAGTTTAAAGAAATAATCGGGATCATGCAAACACATATTGTGTTTTTTTTGATTCCTGCCACGTTAAGACCCTCCCCGAAGCATCTGTTGACCAGATGCCATTGTAAAACCTGCTCGCCTTTAAAACATCTGCTCTGATATTCGGCATTTCCGGCATATATTAATCTTTTTTACCGCTCATTTATGATTCTTTGATCATCTCTGTCCTGATGTGCGTCCATTTCCTTTCATTTGATTATTTGTGGTTGTTAAAAATGAGAATTGCTGGTTTAACAGGTGCAACTTTCAGACAAATTTATTATATTCATCCTCGTATTCACAAATTAGCCTTACATTGAAATGGTCTTCAACTGCTTCAATAATCTTTATGGGGTTGTTACCTGCGTATCGTGAAAACATCATGCCTTTATAAGGATTCTCAGATTCGAAATCTAAATAATTTTCATTTGAGTCTATACTGGTTACTGTTTCATCGGCCGGATAAACCCACATAAAATTAGTGCCATCAGTCAGAAGGACACTCCCATCTTTAATCCTATCAACCGTCACTCCTTCATAATGGAATGTTTCAATTTCAGAAAATGGAATATTTCTATCAGGCACAAAATCTATAGACATACAAAATATTCTAATCAATCATTCAGAGGACATAAACTCTATGCCGCCATAATTTATTAAGTCGTCAACTATGGACTTAATGCTCTCTTCAGCCGACATTTCATCATTTCCGTTATATATTTCAGGCAAGAAATATCTTGGGATTCCATCATCAAATAAATCATAAATCCCTTCTAAAAAACATTTTTTTAGCTTTTCGTTTTTATCAAAATAAGTATTTAAATCGGCATTATGTACACCCTTGTAAGTTCTCCCGTTACGGATTGTCTTGGCTCTTCCCCAGATATGCGTGTAAGTGATAAAATTTCTAATATGTTTTAAGTCAGATAAAACTTCTTTTATTAATTTTTCTTCTGAAACTACTTTATCATTATTGTGTTCTGAAAATAATTGGGGGACGTCAACAACAAGCGTCAGATTTAATTGATTCTTTGAATTTGAAATCAATTCTGTCAAATCAACAATATCTTTCGTGGTAGAAAGTATGAAATCGCTAATATTTTTCGTTTTGCTGTTATTATATCGGTTTTCAATACATATTTTTGCCGAGGGAAACTTTTCTAACATTTCTTCTTCAAAGGGCTTGTATCTCTCAATGAATGTTCCCAAAGAGTCACAATACTTTTTAAACGGTGGATGAATTTCAATAATTTTGATTCTTTTTGGCTCTATTCTTTCAGTTAATCTCAAAAGGAATCCAGCAAAATCCTTGCTCCATCCTTTGTCATCGCACCATAGTTTTGAAAAACAAAAATATCCCGAATCATAAATATTGCTAAATATTGATGGAAATTCTTTTAAAAAATTTGAAGAAAGTATTTTATCTCTTTGTTTCTTTTTCCAAAACATGGGATGGTCGGTGTGCAACGAGATGTAATCTAAATTTGTTTCCTCAATGTTTTCTCTGAAAAAATTGGCTGTTCTTTCTTGTATTTTAGAATCAATATATGAAGGGTATTTATAATCTGGACATTGGACTGGAATAAATTTTACCATTCTAAACCTCCGTTCGTTAATCATTGATGTTTCAAATCCTCTAATTCATGTCATCCAATATATGCGCTCAGATAGCGCATCTGCCATTTCATAACCTGCTTCAACATCAACAATATTTAAGATTCTATTTGCCAAATGCTAAACAGATTGTCTTTCTTTACCGGTAAAAAACTAATACGCCGTTTTATCCTGTTATAATGTTTCACGAATCCTTTAAGCCCCACTGCTCTCTCTGGATTGGAGCAGTGGAATTTTCGTCCAAATTCACATAGGGATCTTTATCAGAACGTAAATAAGTATATTTCTCATGCATCTTGCAGATCAAGTTATTATTACCATCTATTTTAACATTTAAAAGCAACCCTCTATTCGCTTGAACAGGAAGCTCATCATTACGAATAAGAGTAAATACGTCATCTTCGTCTGCAATTTATCGCCACCATGATTCTTCTGAATCATAAATGTTGTTAAGAACTTTGATAAATATATCAGAAAGCTTTCTTGTAAACATCATTATTTATTCCCCTGCGTTGAGCCTTAGAATTTATTATATAAATCATCGCTTTATAATCAATATATTCATCCAGTATTCATTTTTCCTTTCAGCTCTTACGTCTTCTGTAATCCAGATATTTTCTATCTTAAGATTCTTGTGACGATTCATGATCAGGTTTAACTTTTCTTCATTGTAGCCCGGGTGGCCACCCAAAATCCCCCACCTGTGGCCACTTGAAAATCCCCCACCTGGTGGCTGTTTTTAAGGCCTGAAAAGCAGGTTATAAAAGTCACTTTCCAAAAGGTCTGCAGAACGTT
>Ga0116161_1000063_pt1 | contig 111529 bp, 96 predicted proteins | sample AD_JPNAS3_MetaG_FD_89877 | JGI IMG/M metagenome (GOLD analysis project Ga0116161, IMG submission 89877) | Active sludge microbial communities of municipal wastewater-treating anaerobic digesters from Japan - AD_JPNAS3_MetaG | ecosystem: Engineered > Bioreactor > Anaerobic > Digestate | place... | reverse complement strand
GCATCGCCGATTTGCATGGTCGATGACGCATGACCGTCTTTTTGATTCGGATTATGCCAGATCGTCTGACCGTGGCTGCTGATAAAAGCGATTTTTTCCAGCGGGATTTCAGCCTGTTTCAGGGCTTCTTTGATTGCATCGACATAGATATAAGCAATTTCCACGTTCAACCCGCAAATCGATTGAACATCGGATGTAGCAGGACTGGAATTTTGAAGAATTCTATGTTTTAAATCCTCGGGGTAAGGATAAGTCAGAAAGAAACGCAAACGGTATTGACCGTAGTCGTATTCACCGATTGCGACGTCTACCCCGTCCAGGGAAGTTCCGCTCATCAAACCGATGGCCAAAAACTTATTTTTATTGAAATTTATAAGTTTCATCTTTTATTCAACTCTTTTTTATAACCTTCCCAAGCCAAATAAAAAGTTCCCATTATCGGATTGGCTTCGGGTTCGACAATTTTGAAATGCAAACCGTGTGCGGTCAAGTATTCGTTGAAACCCTGAAAGATATATTCGGCGTCGGTAAAAAACCCGCCGCGGTGACCGAGCAATGTTCCCGGTTCCAGTTGCAATAGGTTTTGGCAATCATGAACCTGTTCCGCCAAATCTCGTCCCGCCTGTTTCAGTTCTTCGATTGCCTGAAGATTGCCCCGGTGCGCCATTTCTTTGACGAATCTCGCATACCCGGCAATTTTTTCTTTATGGTTTTGTTGGTAAAAGATCGGTTTTACTTCTACCAAACGGCTTACGCCCATTTCTTTCAAGAGCGCAAGTTCCAATTCGGTCAAAGGCTGGCCTTTTTCGTAATGCTTGATCGCCGACAGAATAATGTTTCTTACCACGGCGTAGGCTGAACCTCTTTCGTGCAAAAGATAGCCCCAACCCCCAATCAATTGGGTTTGGTTTCCTTTTTGGCCGAAAACGGCTACTCCGGTTCCCGCCACCGCAATTATCCCATCCGACGTTTCGCCCTTTGTGATGGAATAAAGGGCCACCCTTGTGTCGCTCGTTATTTCCACCGGGCAGTTGAACTGAATTTCGAATTCTTTGTGCAGTTTTTCGACTTCGGAATAAGCGCCGAGACCGCTGACTCCGATTACGATATAACCGACGGTGTACTCGTTTTTGACATCACTGTAAACGATGCGTACCCCGTTTTCGATATTGTGCAAAGCTTCTTTTAAGGAATTGGCAAAAGAACCGACCCCAAGCTGTATCGAGGTAATCACCTGTCGGTCCAGAGTAAAGGCTTCGACCGTGGTCTTGGTTCCCCCCGCATCCACTCCGATAAAACATACCGGCAAACTTTTTTCCGTCATGTCTTATTCCTCCCAAGTAAAGCGGAAACAACTGCCGGGTTTCAGATATTTTACGATATACTCCGCCTCTTTTTTGACTGTTCCCACGACATTGACGGCCGGATTTGAAGGAAGCGGTTCAAGCATGATTCCAACTTCGCCCTGATAGCGCAAATACCGTTCGTTGTCGATGGTTACATCAAGGGTGTTAATCGCGGTCGGTGCTTTCGGTTTGATGATCTTTCCGCGGGTAATGCTGGAGCGGATCATGTAGCGGCTTTGGTCTTTTCGGGAACGGTGAAGGGTCCTTAATATTTCCAACTCTTCGCTGGTAATACCTTCTTTTAAGGAAATCGGGATATTGATTACCGAAGGGTCGAAACTGCCAAGCCTCAGCAATTCTTCTTTCGAAGCAAAGGCATCCCCGAAAACAATTTCGTCGATTCCCACGATGGCAAGTTCCGTAACTGCAATTTCCAAAGGTATTTGCCGATGGCGTTCGACGGTCGGAAGGCCCAAATATAAAGGCGGACGTTTGCCGTGATGCGACGGAACATAAGCCAATACGCTGATTCCGTAACCGTGGAAACACGATGTGCACCTGGCCACGTCTTCGATGGTCATGCCGGTATAAGGTTTGGGATAAAAGTTGAAACTGACCCGGACCTTTTCCATCTTGATGCCCATCCCAACCAAACGAGTCATCCGCTCTTCGTCGATGGTCGAAGCGTTGAGTTCGATTAAACACGGAAGTTCATGCGTCAATTTGACGATTTCCTCGTCGGTAAAGCCCCAATCCAAACGGAGCGCATATATATTTTTCGGAAGCACAGCGGGCGAAAAAACCGGACGGGAAATGTCGATGATGAGTTTCAGATTCAATTCGTCGATTGCTTTCAAGAATTCCTGCCAGTCATCATCTATTTTGGCTTCCGGCATATGAAGCGAAGTAAAAACCGTGGTAATGCCTAAGTTTTTCGCTTCTTTCAGATAATCCAAAGTTTTTGAAAGGGGATAATCTTCGAGTCCCAAATAGACCGAGATTCCACTAATTATTTTTCCCATATCTTCCCCCTAATACAGCAAATATTTTTTTCTTTGGTTTTGGAAAAACAGTGTATCCTTATCCAGAATTTCCCACTGTTCCGCCAAAGACTTGGTACGGTTTTTGATATAGTCGCAGCCGGTATTAAATTCCAACATGCACGGACGTCCTTCCGTGTAAGGCGGCGATACTTTAAAATGGTCGGGATACATCGTCAGAATGACCTCAAGCATCGTCCAACCTGTTTTGACCGGCAAAAAACTGTTTCGGTCCGTTACATGGACAAAAACGCCGCCGCAGAGTTCGTCTTTGTATTTGGAAAAAGTCGGAGTATAGTATAAAGGACGAAAATGCACGCCCGGAAGTCGGTAGGAATTCAAGGCATCCGCCAGTTTTTCCGGTTTTACCCACGGCGCCCCCGCTATTTCAAACGGAACCGCGGTGCCCCGTCCTTCCGAAACATTGGTACCTTCAAAAATACAGGTGGCATTATAGACAAAAGCCGTATCGACTTTGGGAATATTCGGAGAAGGAAAAACCCAAGGAAGGTTCGTATCTTCAAAAAACATTTTTCGGTTCCAATTAAGCATCGGAATAACTGTCAGATTGCATCCGATGCCGAATTCTTCGTTGAACATTTTGGCAATTTCGCCGATGGTCATGCCGTGGCGCTGCACAATCGGATAATAGCCGATAAAGGACCGAAACCGCAAGTCCAAAATATTACCTTCCACGGCTTCTCCCCCAATCGGGTTCGGACGGTCAAAGACCACCACGGTTTTGCCGAATTCCTGACAGGCTTGCATAATATAGGCCATGGAATAAATATAGGTATAAAAACGCGAACCAACATCCTGAATATCGATGGCAAACACATCGATTTCCTCAAGCATTTCTTTGGTGGGTTTGCGGGTCTGTCCGTATAAACTGTAAACCGGGAGCTGATAGATTTCATCGAGATATTGAGGAACATGAACCCCGGCTTGCACATCGCCCCGAACGCCGTGTTCCGGCGAAAACAGGGCCACCAAAGCAGTTTTGTTTTTTAAAAGCGCAATCGATGGATTAAACCCGCTGTCAATTCCCGTGGGGTTGGTCAATAACCCGACTCTTTTTCCCTTAAACACCTCTTTGAATTCATCGATTCTTTCGATACCAAGGACCGTTCGCATGTTAATCTCTCCTCTAAAATATATATGAATATTGTACCATAAGGAAAGCAAAAATAAAAGCGTTTTACTAATTGGAAAAGGTACCCTTTAAGGTACCTATTCTTATTCTTCGTCTTCTTCTGTTTCAACCCGTTTGATGATTTCTCCGATATTGATTTTCTCCAAATAAACGTACAACGGCTTGGTGAGGACCACTCCCAAAAAAAGCGGCACGCTGATGCCGATTAAAGCCGAGATTGGAATAAGAGGCAACATCGTTAAAGACAACACCAACGTGAACAATAAATACAGGGTCGACAAAAAGAAACGGAATGTGATAAACAAAGTTGTTTTCAATAAGTCAGCCACGCTTAGGGCAGGAAAAGTCACAATTAGATAAGGAAGATGCAATGAAAGGAGTAAAGCAAGCAAAACAATCAAAACCATGATGGCAAAACCGGCCTGCGCATATAAAGTTGACAGATTCAGTTTGACCATATAAAACCATATGCTTAATCCGGCAATCGCCAGTATCCCGAACAAAACCAGTTCCACGAGAAACGCTTTTTCCATGTACTTTTTAAACTCGCGGAAATACAGTTTCCACACTTCGGTTCCGTCGCCTTTAAAGCTTTGTTTGATGGTTCCGATTGCTGCACACAGGGCGGGGAAAAGGGGGATTACAAGTATCAAAAAAAGTATCGTCAACAGATTTATGATTACCAGACGGTAAACCCATTCGAAAAAGGTATATGTTTTCCCCGAAATCTTTTCTTCAAACGACATATCAATCACCAAATAATTTTTTTGCTTTTCTATTATTTTACCACACCGGCTTTTCTTTGACGGCTTTTTAAATAATTAAACTTTCAGGCAACAAAAAAAGGTATCGGCGAAAATACCGATACCTGTTTTTGCTTTCAATTAGTCTGCATCACCAATAATCGAAGCGTATGCTTGTTCATAAATCGGTTGAATCCGGTCTAATTCAACTTGTGGCGATAAGTTACCGCCTTCATTCTCGAGGAGCGGCAATGCGAAAACATACCATGCTTCATTTTTGAAGTGCGAACCGTTACCGACTGTCATGGAAACAGTTTGCAACAATTCGAGATGATAGTATTTGCTGTCTTGAACCGACATTAAGGCATCGATTGATGCTTCGGAGTCAATCCGTTGTTTCAACCAAATGCGATAACGGTCGTTTGCGGAACCTTCGGTTGCTTTAACTTCCGGTTTCAATCCTCTCATTAAGTCGTCGAGGATGTTGAAGATGATTTTGCTGTTTAAGCCGTTTGGACCGTTTTCGATTGGCTTAATTGCATAACCGGCACTGAAGCCTACCGGAATCTTAAAGTTGCTTCTGTTTTCGTCGTTGTCATCGGTCGGATAAGGAACAGCGGAGATCTTGAATTCGGCTGGCCCGAATCTGATGTTGGATTTTAAGTACCATAACGAACCGGAAGCAAACAATACTTTACCGGAAGTAAAGTTGCCGCCGACATCGCTGTGCTGTTGTTCTTTATCCCAGTATAATTTATAAACTTCCTGCAAATCTTCGACAGCTTTTACAACTGTCGGGCTGGACAACAAGACTTTCTTGAGGCCTTGGTCAACAAATTTGCCGCCTCTGGCTGCAACCAAACCTTGAATTACTTCAGCAGCAACCCCACCCATGGCATAAGAGCCTTCAGGTAATTTGGTCTTTGCGAGACTGAGTAAATTTGTGAAAGCAGTCCAATCCCATTTGCCCTGATTCCATAAAGTTGCCGGGTCAGGCAAATTGTAGTTGTCGATTAAGTCTTGGTTATAGTATAAATAGAAGTCTGGGCGTGCTTCGCCGAGCAAGTAACCGTAAGTTTTGCTTTGAATGGATGTCATATCCATGTAAACTTTGTCTTGCGTATAATTGAAATCGGCAAAGTAGCCTTTCTTGGTTCTAGAATTGTACAATTCCGCAATCGCACCGGATTTGACAAAGGTCGAAATCCAGTTGGTATCGATTAGATAAATTTCGCCGCGGTCATCATATCCGGCAGTGTGAGCTTCGGTAATCCATTGAATACGGGATGGACCCCAAGCAGCTTCGGTCGGATATTCGACATATTTGATTTTGATATTGTAAGCGGCTTCAACCCGGGAATGCCATTCCTGTCTTTCGGTTTGGCGTGTGCCGGTATAGTCTTTATCGAATGGGTCATATTCGTAAGCAGGGTTAACCATAATTTTGATTTCCATTTGCTTACCGTCGAATTTGCTGCGGTTCAATTCCCAATCCCAGGTTTCCGGGTCATAGCATTTTTCTTGATTAATGTTGGTCGAGCACGGAATACCGTCGTTATTGCCGCCGCCATTGTTACCGCCGTTGTTTCCGCCGTTATTGCCCTTGCCGCCGGAAGTATTGCAGCCGACCATAACAAAAGCCATAACAACAACAATCAAGAACAACCAGAATTTAGTTTGCTTTTTCATTTTTCCTCCTTTTCAAAATACATATATGATTTCCAAATTTCAAATCCAAATTGCCGATAGAAATCAATCAGATTGGTCCAATCAATGATGATATCGGTAGCTTTGCCGATACAGTGATTGACCGCACTGGCTACAATATTGTAACCCAGATGACGTCCTCGGTAATTTCGATCTACACCGAGTGGCCCGATTCCTGCCAATTCCTTAAACCTTGCCCGCCAAGTCGAACTGTAGCTGATTAGTTTAAGGGGAGCGGAAGGCAAAACCACTTTGCAAAAGGCGCATACAGCGCTTTTGTCCAGGGCGATAAAGTATTCTTCCCCTGTACCGCCCTTAGCCAAATAATCGTCGAACTCATTCAGCCATCTAGTCGGCCAGTTGTTAACTATGAGCTGACGAAGGGAAGAAAAATCGTCTTTTGTTGCTTGTCTGAAGGTATACGGAGAATCGACAATGGGAAGTTTTGGGGTTTTCTCGTCAAGCGAGCGAATCAGATCGTGGGTGGAATAAGAAAATCTAAATCCGCGTTTTTCGAACCAAGGCGCCGATTGCTTTAAATCAAACGGCAAGCCCGGGAAGAAATTGTCGTAATCGCGTCCCAGATGGATTTTCTTCACACCACGTTCTTTTAAGACAGTTTCTGCTGCTTCCAACAACTTCGTTCCGATTCCTTTCTTTCGATATTTGTCATCAACCAAAAACAAACTTATCCATCCCACTTTATTATATTCATCATGCGGAAGGAGATGTTCGGTCTTAACCAAAATATAACCGACCGCCCGGTTTTCTTCAAAAGCCACAAATGAGGCCGCTTTGCATAAACCCGGGTGATTTATGATGTTTCGTGAAAACAAGTCCGAAGTAATCGGATATATGAAACCGAAGTTCTGATTCCAAAGCTCCCAAAGGGATTTGTAATCATTATCGAAAGCGCCTAAACTTTGAATCTCCATAAACATCCTTATATAAGTAAGGGGAAAGTTTCCCTTCCCCCTACCCCTTTTCAATTACTTTTGGTTTAGAAAGGAAACAAACTATTAGTCTATCTGTCAGTTTAAACTATTAGTTATTGTCTCTTTCTAAATACTAGTAAAGCAACACCGAGGACAGCGATAATCGAAATGAAGTATGCAGCAGCTTCGTTGGAGCAGCCGATTGCCGGACCTTGTGGAGCTTCGCCAACTACATCTTCGACTATATCTCTGATGTCGTCCAATAGTTCATCGGTATCGATGTCGGCAGTGTCTTTTTCGAATACATAAACTGTATAAGAAGCAATTGTAGTATTACCTGCGATATCGGTAACGGTTAGTTCGACGGTGTATTCACCGGCTTGAGTAGTGTCGATATCGTCGCCTCTTGTAACTGCATACCATCTGAACGGAGCATTGAAGAGGTTGCCGTCAACGTTATCGAAAGCAAACATAATACCGTCAACCGGATTGAAGGCTGCACCGTTTGGTAAATATAAGTCACGAGTTTCGACTACCGGTCTTGTTACGTCCGGAACAACGATGAATACGCGTTTCGAAACGATTTTGTCGCCGATTTGAATTGTGAACTTAACTTCGTGTTTGCCTTGGGTCAAGTTGTTAGGATCAAATCCGGCCGGAGTGTCGATTTGGACAAATCTGCTGATGTCGTTACCCTTGAGATTCTTGTTGGTCTTAGAGTAATTTCTGTCGTAAGCTTTGGCGATCGAATAGATATCGATTGTCTTTTGTCCGAATGGAACATATAGTTTGTTGGTGTCGATTTCAAGAATCGGTGTATATGTATCGGTAACAATCAATTCGAAGCGAATCGATGAAGACAAGCCTGTTGCTTTGTTATAAACGCGAACATCAATTACAAATGTTCTGTTCAATTCGTCACCGACGTTGATTGTTAAGTCGCGATATGCAGGAGGCAATTCTTCAACATAACCAGATTCTTCAACGTAAATTGTCATTGGGTACAAGTCTTTTTCGGCTAACTTGTCTTTTTGTTCCTCAGAGAAGAAGCCGTTTGGATTCTTCAGGTAATTTGCAAAGTTAACGGAAGGTGTCCATGCGCTTTGACTCCAGAAGCTTGCGCCAACTCCTGCTTCGACATACATTTCATGGAAGTAATCCAAGAACCACATCCACTTGTCATAATGTTGACCGAAGAAGTTGTCTGCACCTTTGGTTGGTCTTGCTGCATAGTGACCCCATAATGGATACAGGCCATAAGTCGGATCGGTAGATGTTGTACCGAACTTGGTTGGCCAAATGCCGGCGAAGCCTTCGGTATTGCCTTCGCCATGGATAAAGTCTGTTACGGAGACAGCATCTTTATCAATGAAGTTCTTAGTTGCTAAGTAGTTATAGAAGTCTGTCAAGAACTCAGTTAACAATTCATTCCAAGTTTCGAATTTGTATTCATGTGGTTTGTAAATCCAGTTTTCTGGAACCAGACTCAATGCTTCATCACCAAGAGTCTTGTTTTGAACATAGAGGTTAACACGACGAGTTGGTGTGTAAGCTCCTACACCCCATAGACCTGAAGATGAGCCGCTGTAGATCTTAATTGCTTCATCGAATACGTCGAATAATGGCAACCATTTTTCATAGTATTTCGGATGAGTAATGAAGAAGTTAGGATTATTGCCAGCTGTTGGACGTGGTGCACTGCCTTCCCACATTACATAGTCTTGCATTGCAAGAACCCAAGAGCCTTCGAAACCGGAAGTCTTGTCTGTGCCGTGTGCGAAGTTTTCAAATGACGACAAATCAACATCGGGTCCAACTTCTGGTTGAGCACCAGCCGGACGGTCTTCTTTTAAGTAGATGTAGAAGTCTCTGACAAAGTCAGTAACCATTTCTTCCCGGTTTCTGTAACGGGCTTTAGAGTAAATATCGTAAACTGTTAATTTGCCGTCGATATCTACTTCGATTTCAAGTTCAGATTCTGGAAGATTTTTGTAACTGAAGATATCGTTCAAATCGGTGAAGCCGCCGAGCATACCGGAAATATTAACTAACCAAGAAGGTTTTAAGGTTGTTCCCGGTTTTACTTCATATGTTTTGGTATTTGGCAATACCATGTAAGGAGTTTCATCAAATACGTCTTCGATTAATTCAAGTGGTTTAGCCGAGAAGTTGTAAGCTCTCTTAACCATTTGATAACCTTCGGAACGTCCGTATTTCAAACCTTGAACATAAATATCAAAGAATTTATCGTATTCTTTGCCACCGTCAGCGATTCTTTCAAGATAACCGAAGTCATAGAATGTACCGCCGTTCGGAACGGTAATCCATAAGAATTGTTTACGTGTGGTGTTTGTGGTATGGAATCCTGGATCGCCTTCAGCCAATCCAAGAGTTGCGTTATGGATATCGGCTTGTTCTTGGTTTACAGTACCGTATTTACCGTCGTCGCCTTCGAGGAACATGTAAGCAATCTTTTCTTCTGGGTCATAGTAATCCCAGTAGTCTGCTCTCCAACCCGGTTGCATGTAACCGACAGTATTTAATTCTTCTGGAGCTGCTTCGAAATATTGCCACAAAATGCGTTTGTAGAATAAAGCTGGATCTTCTGTTTCAACCCATTTCTTTTCATACATCGGGTTGCCGTTTTCGTCGAGAACCGGATTTCCGAGTTCGTCAAGCAACGGTTTTGTCAAATCGTCTTCATCGGTTTGAACCATTACACGGTCTAATTCGGAAGTATCGCCATTAACGATTTTGACAATTTCTCCGTTCTTGTAACCGAAAATAGGTGTGAAGTGAGGTTTATCAGGATTAGCCGGATCCGGTGCTTGGAAATATGCAGCGCCGAGCAATCCGCGAACAGCTCTACCGTTGCCATCAAAAACCATGTGAGCGGTTGTTGAACCTTTACCTTCTGTTTCGCCGGTTCTGGTTTGGGAAGTCATGAATGTTACGTCAACTCCGGATACATTGTGACGTACTTGCGATAGGGATACCCAACCGAATGTTGCATCAACTTTAGCTCCGCCTTGACCGTCGCTAATCCATTTCCAAATCATTTGACCAGCAATGGCGCCTGTGGCTTTGTTGCTGCCGAGCGGATAAACTGAGTAAGTACCGACTTTGTTGCCTTCGGCATCATAACGTGGAATAATCAGTTTTGTTTCGTTCCACGGATAGACGTCACCGACACGATGAGCTCTGTCTTCGTATGGTGTGCCTTTTGCTGCATCAATATCAAAATAGTTAGGGAAAGTAGTCTTAGCACTACCTGCAACATAAAGAGGGATTTCTCCTGGTTCCAATGTCGGATCCACAATCCACATACCCGGTTGAGGATCAGCTGCATTGACAACCGCCGGTTTTGTTGCGAAACCAAGCACAGCAAGAGTAAGTGCCAATACACTTAAAAAAGCAAATACTTTTTTCATTTTCTTATTTTCCTCCTATAAGTATTTTGAAAACGTTTGCGATTATAGTATATCATAAATGAAAACGTTTTGCAATTGAATTAAGAAAATTTTTCCTTGGTTTTTTGGCGGCCTTAAAACCGATTTATTTTTGCAAACCGTAGGCGTCTTCGTCAAGAATTACCGTTACATTCGGGTGCAAATGCAAGACGCTGGCCGGGAAATCGTTGCTGACTTTTCCTTCCAATAAACGCTTTGCGGTTTCGGCTTTGTTCTTGCCGCTGATTAATAGAAGAATCTGTTTGGCCTGCATAATGTTCTTGATACCCATGGTTATGGCATAACGCGGTACTTCGTCAAGACTGTTAAAGAATCTTTGGTTGTCGAGCCGGGTTTTTTCCGCAAGTTCCACCACAAATGTTTCCTGTTCGAAAGAAGTTCCCGGTTCGTTGAAGCCGATATGACCGTTCGAACCGATGCCGAGAACCTGCAAATCGATTTCGGTTTGGTTCAGTAAATCGTTATAGGCTTTGGCCGCATTTTCCCAGTTTTCGGAAGCGGATGGAAGATGCACGTTTTCCGGTTTAATATCGATATAATCGAAAAGATTTTGATGCATGTAATAGTGATAGCTTTGCGGATGCTTGGGATCGATGCCGCAATATTCGTCCAAATTATAGGTTTTGACATCTTTGAATGAAACCTCGCCTTCAGCATAGGCTTTTCGCAGATTTTCATACATTCCGACAGGGGTGCCGCCGGTGGCAAGTCCCAAAACACTGTCGGGTTTCTTTTTTAATTGATTGATAATAATCCTCGCAGCTTCGCTGCTTAACTTTTCATAATTTTCCACAACTACGATTTTCATATTACGTTCTCCTAAATTGTTACAGGAATTCTTCCTGTAGGTTTTTCTTTTCCCGTTAAAATTTTAGCAAGCGACTTAAAACTTAACGGCGTTGCTTCGTAAGCACATAGATAGGTTGTATCAGGGTGCAGGACCTGAAGGTCGTACGGCGTACGAAGCGAAGCAACAATCAATTTCTTAACATCGATTTGTCGGATGACTTCGGCCTGCCCTTCGTTCAACCTTGCGTTGTAACTGCAATACACAATTTTGTCGTATCGGTCAATCATGGAGTTCAGGTCTTTTGTTTCTTCTTCCGTCGGTGTCAATGAAATATAAAATTTATCGGCACAATCCTTCATGTAATCATGAAGCGAAAGCAATCCGTTTACCGGATCTTCCACAAGGGTCACCACTTTGATTTTCGGGAAAACAATCAATGTTCTTTCCTGGGGTTTAATCGGCAGGAGGCCGTGAGGATCCTGTATCAAAGTAATGCTTTCGAGGCTCACTTTTTCGCTGAAACTTACGGCTTTGGGAACCAGAAGTTTCGGCTTGACCATCTCAAACGAAGCGGATAATGCTCCGATTTGATACAAGGCTTTGTAACGCAAAATCCTTTCCACGGCTTTGTCGATTGTTTCCATCGGGATTTGGCCGCTTCTGGCATAATTAAGTGCCAGTTCATAGAAACGTTTTTGCATATCGACATCTCTTGCTCCGCAAAGCAACAGGATATCGCAACCCGAATTGAAACCGTGCAGCACGATTTCTTCCAAAGTATAATGCGACCAAACCGCCTGCATCGTCAGAGAATCCGTTACCACAAGTCCGTCGTAACCGATTTTTTCTCGGAGCAGACCGGTGATGACTTTCTTCGAAAGCGTGGTCGGGAACTCACCGTCATATTTGGTAAACATGACGTGACTGGCCATGATTCCGGGCAAGTTCAACTCTTTGGCTTTCAGGAAAGGTTTCAGTTCTATCTCGTACAGACGCTTTTCGTCAAAATCGACTTTCGGCAACCCGATATGCGAATCGACGTTGGTGTCGCCGTGACCCGGAAAATGCTTGATTGAAGTCATCATTTTGGCATCGTGATAACCCCGAGTGGCCTGAACCACAAACTCCGTCACCGTGTCGGGATTTTCCGAATAGGAACGGACATTGATAACGGGGTTTTGGGGATTGTTGTTGATGTCCCCGACCGGAGCGAAATTGAAATTGAATCCCAATGCTCTCAGTTCGCACCCCATGTTGAAAGCCAACTGATAAGCGTATTGGGGTTTATGGGTGGCCCCGATCGCCATGGCCCCAGGCGACTGAACAATTCCTTCGGTCACCCGGGCTACCATTCCCCCTTCTTGGTCCAGCGCTATGAAAGGGGGAATAGCTGCTTTTCCAAGAATCGTTTTGTTTAATTCAAATACCTGTTGAGGACTTTGAATATTGTCCTTAAAGTAGATAATTAATCCGGCTTTGATTTCCTCAACTTGCATGCGCAATTCGTCATTGTAAGTTGTTCCGTGAAAAGCCAAACCAATCATTTGCCCGATTTTTTCTTCGAGCGACAGGTTTTGTACTTGCGCTTTAATTGCATCCATTTTCTGTTACTTTCTCCGTTTGAAAAAGATTAAGCCAAGGGGCAATACGCTTAACAACACAAGGAAGTATTGAACGGCACCCATACTGCAACCGCCCCCGCCGCCACCGGAAATCTTGCCTTCGGCTACCACGCTAAGAATACCGCTTCGAATTGTTTCGCCGTTATTCAGTTTCAAAACCAATTTAAATTCATAGGTTTCCCCTTTGGTGAGGCCGGTAATTTCGACGGTTCCGCTTTTTCCCGTCAGGGTTTCTTTTTTGTCGCCGTATTCGATATATGCTTCTTCGACCAAATCTTTATCGTCACTATAGCGATAAGACAATTCCACGCCGAGGTTCAGTTTTTTGTTTAATTCGAATTTCTTGATTTCAACATCACCGGCGGTCTTAATCTTGTATTCGGCACTGGCGCAGCGACGTTCCCTACCATCGTTTTCCACGATTGTATAGTAAAAAGTCACGCTGTAAGTGGAATTTTTGTTTAGTCCCGTCGCTTTGGCTTTATTGCCTTCGAAAGCATAGGTTTTTCCGCCAACCCGGACGCTGATATCTTTGATGCTTCCGTCCACAATCGCACCGGTTTGTTCGAATTCCATGTAATCGCTGCCCACTGCGGATACCTTGAGTTTTGGATCCCGGGTAACAAACAATAAGGCATTGGAAACGCTTCTTTCGTGTCTGTCGCTCGGAGTGTTGATAACTTCGAGTTCTCCTTCGGTGTTTCTCAGAACCATTGTCGACGAACCTCCGCCGTCAAGGTTAAAGCCATCGATTGCCCCCGCAAGTCTAAGCAATTCCCCGGTTTCAAAAAGGGTTGCGCCGTTTTTCTGTTCGGCAGGAATTCCGCCGTCGATAACCAATAAAATGATGCTTCCGTCTTGTTTAAAGCCGATGGCGGTACGTGCATGTGCTGTGGTGACAAGGGAGTCTTGGCTCGTTTGTCGGCCTTGGTGCTGAACAACTCCGTTATCAATCAAACGGTATCTGGTGCCGACGACATTTTTGATCCCCGCAAACGCCCCAGTTAATTCCTTTTCGCATTTTACGGTTGTGCCGATTGCCAATAACGATTCGTAACTTACGTCCTTGGTAACCAGATAGAATTGTCCGGTCGGTACTTTGGTTAAGCTTGTTTTATCTGTGTCGATACCCGTTATGCTTCCTCGGACAAAACGGTTTGCTCCGGATACCCGATTGACAAGATACGAACCGATATAAACGGTATAACCGCTTAAATTGACCTGTCCGCTGAAATCGGTAGTGAAAAGGGCGAGGCCCCCAACATTCGGAAGCTGATTGAGTGCATCGATTTTTGTCTTTGAAACTACATCGTTTCCTTCCAAAACAATTAGCGACATGTCTTCATCGGCTGTAGGTTTACCATAAATGTAACCGCCGTCGTCAGTAAAGCCGATGGTTTCCTCGGAACCGACAGGTTTGTACACGTCGCCGTTTTGAACAAAGGCAGAAATAGGCTGATCGGTTTTATTAATATCGAAGAAGTCGCCGTTTACCGCGGCCACGACCATCCAGCCGGGATTCTTTTGTTCAAAATCAAGGGCGATATTGCGAACCGTTTCCGTTTTCCACTTATCTGTTCCGACCGACCAGGTGATTACGTCAATCGCATTATTCCTTAAAGCCGGAATGGTAACGTATTGGTACGTATTGTCGACCCAAAGGTTATCGTTCATATCGCCGTTTTTCATCGTCTTCGCAACCGACTTGTTAAGCACAATCCCCCCGTGTAAGTTTTGGTTTACGATGAGATCTTTCAGTTTAATCGCATACTGGGACATTGTAACCCCATCGTCTGCGCTTGCAGCAGGTTTGGTTAAAGCCAAAGTAAGGGTTGCACACAGCATCAAAATCAAAACAATAATTTTTTTCATTCTCTTTCCTCCAAAAAATATTTTTAATGGTTTTAGCCTAAATAAATGGAGTTAACGTTTGCGCTTATAGACGAAAAATCCCAGCGCCAATAAACCGATCAGGTAATAGATATTTGCGCCCATCTGACAGCCGCCTCCGCTTGCCGGGGCTTTAAAGGTGACCGAGAGCGGTTCGCTTTCCACCCGTTTGGTTACGCCCTGTTGGGCAGAATAATAAACATAGAGGACAAATTCTACCGTTTCGCCTTTTTCGAAACCGGTTAAGGTCACGGTTCCTTCCGTGGCATCAAGATAATGGTTTTGACCATTGTAATTGATGTAATATTCCCCGAGATTTTCCCCACGGATTTGGTATTCGATTTCGATGCTGGTTCCGGAAACGCTGTTTGCTTTAAAACGCCTGATGACCGGCTTATCGACCTCATCCGTATATACCGTTTGGTTCATTTCTCCGTAGTAAGATCTGCCGTTTGCTTCGTAAGTAAATTCGTATTTCAGGTTGTAACGGCTGTTTTTGTTGAGGTTGGTAATGGTAACCGGACCGTCCAACAAACTGTAACTCTTCCCCGCAAGCACGACATTTGCCTGGGTCAAAGTACCGTTTCTGATCGGCGCGGTTTGGGCGACGGTGATTGAGGCCGAGGTCGTTTCCGTTACGCGGATATTCGGGTCCTGCATTACGAAAAGAATTCCGTTTCCGATGGCTCGCGGGCTTCCGTCGGTCGGTTCGTTCAACATTCTGAATCCCCCGGTTTCGGTTCTTGTCACAAGGGAAACCGAGCCTCCCCCGTCCAGATTGAACCCTTCCGTGCAGCCTTCGAGTTTCAATAGTTCGGCAAGTTCAAACAGCGATGGACCGTCCTGCGTGCTGCCGGTAATCGAACCGCGGCTCGCGGTGAGGAGCACGACGGAATTGTCCGGTTTGAAACCGATGGCGGCTCTTGCCCGGGGCAAATAAACATAACTGTGTTCGCCGTTATATTGTTGAAAGTTGGAAACACCATTTTCTAAAATTTTGAAAATATAACCAATGGTATTGGTTGCTTCCGCAAACTCTCCCGTCAACGAATATTCGCATTTGATTTTGGTATTGACCGGCAAAATCGTCTGAATGCTTTCGTCTTGGGACAGAAGATAGAAGGTGCCGAGCGGAACTTTCGTAATCGTTTCTCCGCCCGGAATAATTTCCCTGATTTCGCCTTTCAAAAACGAACCCAAGTTGTTGTTTTCAATATACTCTTTCCCTTGCAAAGGGCTGCGCGATTGTTTGAAGGTCTCATAGTACCCTTTCACAACCGTGTAACCGGTGGTGTCGAGACTGCCTTCAAAACCCGGATAGACGATATTGATGCCTTCGGAATTCAAGGTATCCCCGGCGGTTCTTACGATATTAGGGATATCGTAAACGGCGCTTACTTCGCCGCCGTCAAGGATTTTCAGCTGTAGATTCAAGGTAGCAGTGGGTTTGCCTTCGACCCAGGTGCGGTCTTCTTTGAAACCCAAGACATTATGGTAATCAGGTTCCAAAACATCTTTTTTGAGAACATCACCTTCGCTGACCCAGTTATTCAAAGGTTCCTTGGTATTACCGTCGTTATTTTGGTTGTTGAAGAAATCCCCGGAAATACCCCCGATAACGATGGTGCCAGGATGCTTGATTTGGTAATCCTGAGCAATTTCGACCATTGTTCCGGCCGAAAAACCGTTGGCAGCGCTTAAGCCCCACGAAACAATTCTGACGGCGTTATTGGCTCCTGGCGCCACAAGCGAATAAACGTCGCGGTCAAGCCAAGCTCCTTGAGGATTGCCGTTGTTTTGAGTTCTGACACCTTGCGAGCGAAGTTCGACTCCGCCCGGTAAAATCTGGGTTTCAATGGGCACAATGCGTTTGACATAAGGCGAAGGAGTATTGACTTCTTCGAAAGCATAAGCCGGAAAAGCAAATTTTCCAAAAGCTAAAAAGCAAACCGAAAATAAAAACAAGAAAATGATTAAAGTTTTTTTACTCATTTACACTCCTTTATGTTTTTCTGAATATTTGGCATAGGATTTAAGTGACAGTTTTACCAACAGATAAATCGGCAAACTGATTCCGAAAAAAGCTAAAAAATACGGAAACACAATATCGGTAATCAGAACAAAAACCACGATTACAAGCATCATCAAAGTCAAACCGAAATCGCGAAAAGCCCAAATCACCGACAGCTTCCCGTAATCGATCAGGCGCAGTCCCGAAAAATTTACCAAAACAAGGGGTAAATGAACCAGGGAAAAAAGAAGCACCAAGATAACCGATACGGTTAGAAAGAAACCGATCACATTGATGAGGCCGTTTTGAAACTGCTGCAAAAAAACGTTGATGCTGTTGGATAAAAGAATTGCGATAATCAGCATTCCGATTCCCATCAACAGGCTGCTTTTGTAATGCTTTTTTAAAGATTGGAAAAATGGACGTAAGATTGATGTGCTTTTGTTTTCTTCGTATTGTTTGATGACATCGAAAACCGCAACCAGCGAAGGAAAGAAAAGCAAGCCCATTTGCCCGTAACTTAAAGTATCTTTCAGCCAATTCGGGGTTTTTTCGGGTAAAAACAGATAAAAAGAAAGGGCGGTTATGAAAATCAGAAAGTTTAACAAAACCAAGCGGAAGATATAATCGAGAAAGCGATATATCCTGCTATTCATAAACTTTTCGGAATTCATAACCACCCATTCCTTTCTTAACCGACGATACCGGTTCTTTCAATACCCTCAACAAAGAGTCTTTGAACAAATAGATAAGCGATTAATAACGGTAACATTATGAGGAAAGCCGAAGTATTGGCAATCAGCGATGTAAAGAGCGGATTGTCGCGAATATCAGGTCCGACCAGGAACGACAGTCCCGTTGCTTTCAACAGGTTGTTGAGCCATTCCGCCGTATTCAGCAAACGCGGCGATAAAAGCGGGAAGTCGGACGAATCAACACTGAAGAGGTTGGAATAGAAAACGTCATTCCATTGCCATACAAAGGCAAAGAGTCCGACCGTTACCATGACTCCGCGGGCATTCGGAAGCATAACGCTCCAGTAAGTTCTGAAGATGCTTGCGCCGTCGATTTGCGCGGATTCTTCGAGTTCGACCGGGATACCCCGGAAAAACTGCCGGAAGAGATATATGAAAAGCGAAGCTCTGATGCCCTGACCGGTTGCGGCCATGATGTAGAAGATTTCGTCTTTTCCCGGTCCTCTGATCATGATGCCTTTGCCGCCGTTGAAGAGTTTGAAGATACCCAAAATATCGAAGTTGCTGAAGTAAAGCAGTCGCGATACGGCAGTGGTTTGCGGGGGCATGATCAGGGTAATCATGAGGATCCAGAAAATGATGTTGCTGCCTTTAAACTTAAGCCTGGCAAACGCATATCCGGCTAAAGATGTGGAAGCAATCTGCAACAACATGACAATTGTCGAAACCTTGATATTATTGAGTAAAGCTTTCCAGTAAGAAAGTAGGCGAATCGATATGGTAAAGTTAAGAAGCGAAAATTTTTCCGGTATCCAAATAATCAACGGATTGTTGATATCTTCGGGGTGTCTTAAAGCCAGGGTGATTTGTTGGAAAATCGGGAACAAAATAATAAACGACAGGCCCGTAATGATTACGGCTCTTAAGAACGAACTGGCGCTGTCCGACATTTTGCGTGCGCGCACCGCTCTTTTAACCGGATTTTGCAAATCGGCTTTGATGGCCTGATATTTGGCAATCGCCATTTGTTTCAATTCTTGGCGGGTCTTTTTATCTTTCATCTTGATAGAACACCACCTTCGATAAAATGAATAGCGATACGGCCAAAAGCAAAATCGAACAAATCATGTAGATCCAAGACATCGCAGCGTGATATCCGTAGTTCGCATTCGTTAATTGAATATTGATAATGTTGTTAACTTCCGAGCGTAGGAACGAGTCGATAATCGTATAAACGACAACGGTCATGATTATCGGCGACACCATCGGCAAGGTTATCTTCCAGAACGATTCGTATTTCGTCGCTCCTTCGATCCGAGCGGCTTCGTAAAGGTGCGTCGGCACCGATTGAATCGCTGCAAGGAATATCAAAATCTGCACGCCGGAATAAGAAATGGTTCGGTAGATTGCGGTGGTGATGCCCGAAAGGAAATTGACCAAGGTCACCGGAAGACCGATTTGCACCATAAACATATTTAAGTCAAAGATGGCTCGCAAGGCTCCGCTTCCCATCGAATTCAACACCGCATCCACGGTGCTCGCTTTATCAATCGCCGCATCAATCGCTTCCGAGTTCAGAATAACCGGCAGGAAGAAGACGGCTCTCACAAAAGCGCGGCCTTTGAATTTTCCGTTCAGCATAACCGCTATCAACAAACTGAAAATCGCAATGACAACGGTGTCGATGGCGGTATCCCGGATGGTATTCACCAATTGCACCGGAAAATCGGCATTCACTCTCAATGCGTATTTGTAGTTGTGAAACAAATCGAAGATCGGATTTTCGTAAACACCTTTGGTCTGGAAGTATTGGCCGAAGTAAATCGTGGCCTTTCCGCCGGCGGCTTGGACGGTACTGAACGAGTAAATAAACGACATGATTAAAGGATAAGCAAAGAAAACTATGAAACCGAAAAGGACAGGCGTCAAGAAGATTAACGAAACAACAACTTTTTGTTGGTCGTATCTCAACTTGTCGTAAGTCTTTTGTTTCAGTTTAAGCAAAGGCCAAAAGAGATAATACAAACCGATCGAAACATAGTGCCAGCACTTGGCGAAAAACTCTGGCAGTTTCGATGTGCGGTATTTTTCCTTGAGGGTTACCCAAAGATCGGAAAAGAAGGCTTTAATTTTTTCTTTCAGTCTATTAAACATCGGTTAAAGCACTCCTTTCTGATAAACATAGCTTAACGGATTGATGGCGATGCCGTCGGCGACAACCACCGCATCCGAGTAATTGAGATAAATCGTAACCCTTTCGTGAGTATTTTCGTAAATTACTCTGTAAGTGTTGATGCCCACAAGTTCATGGCTCATCAGTTCTTTGCCGTGGATGCCGATTTCGTTGATGATACCGGTCAATTCTTTGACGTCTTCGAGCCATTTGCTGAATTGGGTGTAGTAGTAATAGTTGTAATCGGTTTGGATGAGTTTTGCGGAATCTTCGTAACTGAAGACAAAGTGGACATTCGATCCGGTTTCCAAAATATGCATGACGTGAAAGTTGAGGCCTTTTTCGTCATTGGCATTGACAACCATGCCGCTGTAATCGAACAGACCGGAGATTACCATTTGATAGAACGGAATCGAATAGTCGAATATTTCGTAAGTTGACGAAGTATAAGGTACATCCAAAGCGATGGAAGTATACGGCAGCGCAAAATCGTACGGCGAATAAAGGGCCATTTTGGCAAAACGGTTGTTTGCCATTTCCAAGGAATTGATGCTTGCAAGCATGGCGGAGTATTTCGTAAATTCGTTGCGTTTTTTGTAATCGCCGACCATGGCACTGCCTAAATTACCGAAGGCCATATTGTCAAAACCGAAATCGTAATCTTCCACGATGTTTTGCATAAACCGTTCGTAGAATCGCGGTGAAACCGGATAAATCGGTTTTTTCGTTTTGTCAAACAGATAGGTTGACGGGTCAAACGGATATTTCTGTACAATGTCGCTCGCGACATCGCGGGCCGTATAGTAGTTGCGACCGAAACGTTCCTGGTATTGATTGACTTCGCCGAAATTGACAAACGGATACAAGTCGATATTTAACCCCTCGAGCTTTTCAATCAGTTCGTCGAGAACTTTCTTTCGGCCCAGGAGTTTGCTGTAGCTCATGTTCTGGAAGCTTTCGTCAATCAGTCCTTCTTTGCGCCAACCGCGGAAGATGATATTGATGTCTTCCTGGAATTCGGTCAGCGTATCGACGATTTCCATCGCCTGTTTGAAAGTTGTCAAAGTCTTTTTGTCGGTATAACCGATGCCGAGGAAATCGTTGCGATAGTCGTAAACCCCGAGCAAATCGATATTCAAAACTGTTTTGTCGGTAGTATCGTTTTCGGTCAACTGATAGCGGTTCATCAAAATGCCGCGGTATTTTTTGGCTATCTGCGAATAAGTAAGTTCGCTTGCCTTCAGCACATAATAATCAAGCACGATATCGGTTTGCACTTTTTCTTTCGTCCACTTGAAGTGTTCGGTGGCGTACCAACCGGTACCGATAGTAACTCTTTGGCTTTCCCTGAGAAAGGCCGAATAATAAATCTTGTTGTATGCTTCGGTCCGTTTGCTGATGTCGGCAGTTAAGAGAAGTTGCGGCGCGCCCTGAATGACATCGACCAACAAACCGCTTTGTTTGGTGAGGTTGACCGTCGCGAACATCGGCAACAGAATCTGTTCGGTTGCGGACGGTTTGATTTGTTGTTTTTTCGCAAGATCTTTGCCGTAAATGCGTTGGGAATACTGATTGTAAGTTGTTTTGCCGTTGTTGTAATTCATAATGGCGCCGCTGCCGTCCGGGATAATCATATATCCTTCATTGGAGTGGTGGGCAATCGTGAAATAAGGCAAAATATCGATATTGGCAATCGGATATTCCGGTGTTTCCACAATCGAATTGGCCAGCAAAGTCGTCTTTAAACCGTATTCGGTCAATTGGTATTCGATGGCAATTTCGAACTTCGGTTTGGCGATATCGATTTCGACATTGAATTCCGCATTATCCCGTTCGGATTCTTCCTGGGTGTATCCGCATCTTACATATAAGTATTCGTATAGGTCTTTGCGGATTTGCAGTTTGATATCGCTTGGCGAGACTGAACCTTTTCGGTAATAAACTTCCCGAACGGTTCCGTCGTCCATCGTTTCTTTCTTAAGTTCGAAATATTCGGTTTTGATTAGCGATATTTCCCAGGCAGTCAATCGTTTTTCTTCGGGAAGCAAGCCTTCTTCAATCAGTTGCTCGTTGCGGGCCAAAACCTCTTCCAAACGTTCCTTGGAAATCCGGTACGGAAAATAAGTGTAGTCGATTCCGCGTTTTTCCATGATGTACAACACCTGGACGGAATTGTTTTGCCCATCGATTTTGATGAAAAAGTTCGGTTGGATTTCGTCTTTGTCTTCCCCGATATCGGAAACGCTGTAGGTATAGCTGTTATAAAGCTTGGTCGAACCTTTGCTGCCGATATAGTAAAGATTGATTGTCGATTTCTGAATTTCGCTGTTGACAGGGGTATCGTTGAAATCGTCAGGAACCTGAGGATTCGAATACCATTCCACGCCGGTGGCTTTTTCCACCAATTTAAACATTGTGTTTCGTTTGTTGAAATAGAAAGCGTAATCAGCGTTTTCAAACATTTTTTCGAAAGTAAACGAAGCCAGCATTTGGTTTTTCCGATATACATCTCTCTTCGGCAAAACCAAAGCAAACAGATCCATAGTGTATTGGTTGAAGCGGTCGTATTCGCTGTCCCAATAAGCGATTTTGTCGTTCAAAGCAGCAATCTCGGTTTCTATGCTGGTTATTTGGGCATCGATGGCTTTGATTTCGTCGTCATCTTCTGCCATTCCGCCGTCGATTTTGGTTTGACGTTCCGCCTTTAAAGTCGCTATTTCCTGGTTCAGAGTCGTTACGTCTTTTGCCAAAGCCTTTCGTTTGTTATCGGCTGCGGTTCTTTCCTGTTTCACGGCGTTTTCCAGTGCCGATTTTTGTTCGCTGTATCTGAGAGATGTGATTTTTGTTTCCCAGGTATCGTTTTCCTCGTAAGGAAGTTCGTCAATCCACTTGTCCACTTCCGCATACGCCATTTCTTCCAACTCCGCATAGGAGAGGAAACCTTCTTTCGAAAATGGACGCGTATTGGATGCTTCGACGAGAGGTTTGTATCCTCCCAGGAAGTATATCAAGAGGAAAACCGTTACTCCCAGGAACAGCACAATGAAAAGCGTTCTTTTAAAGGTTAACCATTTTGGCCAGTGGCTTTTTTTCACAGTATTATCCATCGTGTCACCCCCTAAAAGAACCTCATGGAGATTTCATAATACAAAGAGTAAAGAAATCCGTAGATTTGTTGCGATAAGTCAAAGATTAACAAAGCGATAAACATGATAACCATGGTTGCGACGATAGTGAACAGGAATGTCAACAAAGTTTTGCCGATACCGTATTCGTGTAGCACGACCAGTCCCATGAAAATCAGATAGCCTTGCAAAAAGGTAGCAACGATATACAGCAGGTTAAGAAAACCCACTTCGTTTTCGGTTACGACATTGCTTAAAATGACACACAGGAATGTCGTATAAACAACCGGAAAGAAAGAATAGCAACCCATCAGGAAGATTTCTTTCATTTTGCCTTTGCCGTCCAAAAGGGTGGTAATGCTCCAGTTGGCAACCGACAACACCCCAACCGGAACAATTGTGTACACGATTATGGAAATGCTGCTGAATTTGGTTTGGTCGTACATCGCCACAACCGGACCGGTGTACTTGTATTCGAAAATCGAAGCCAGAATCATCATCGCCAGGTAAAACAATCCGACGGATGTTTTGCCTTTTTTCTCTTCTTTGAATTGCCGGTATCCCTGAATCGGATGGGTCATGATATAGAGGGGAAACTTGATATAATCTTCCAAAAATTGTTGGCCTTTAGTCATTGACGCCACCCTCCTCTTCTTCCGGTTTGTATCCTTTTCTTAAACGAACGAAATAAACAAGGGCGATTATCACAAAGCATCCAAGCAGAATTCCGGACATAATCCAATCAAAGTTTTCTTTCAGGTAATTGTCGCGGTATTGTTGGAAGGCTTTCGAATAATAGGTCGAACTGTGGCCGAGTTTGAAGTATTCCATGGCTTCTTTGAATTCGCCTCTTCTCAACAAACTCTTGCCGATGCCGATATAGCCCAATTCGTAGTTACTGTTCATTTTGATAACTTCGCGCCAGTATTGTTCGGCTCCGATAACATCGTTTTCCAGATACAGTTTCGTCGCCTTGTTGATCAGTTCGCCGAACGTTGTGGTGGCGAAGGAAATGATGCTTTTGGATCCGCGATCAAGCACCAACACAAGTTCCGTTTCATTTCCGTCCAAATTGGTGGTTAGGAAATAGTTGACGGCTACGGGATCGTTGATACTGTTGGACAATTCGCCTTTTTCACCGGAAATATAGAGCAGATTGCCTTCCGAGTCGTAAGTAAACAAGCGTCCCCGCTTGCTGTCGACCGCGGTGTAATTTCCGATGTCGTTGACCGTGATGGCCGAGAAAATGGTCGGACCCAAAATCGCGTTTTTGACGGAGCTTGCGGCCACGTATCTCGCATCGCCGTCCGGCGAAACGTAACCGTTCCGTTTCAGGACGTCTTTACCGTTCGTGTTGATCATTTTGATCATTTTGGAAGCGGTCGGATCGTCCGGGTCCGGTTTGGATGTCGTATACAGGAAGCCGTCTTTATCAATCGTGATATTGGTGAATTCCGGTGGTAAATCCAGGGCGATGCTCGCAAGTTGGATTTCCGAGAACACTTTCGCCCAAAAGAGTTTCAATGGATTGGCCACGACTTCGTTCTTACCCATAAAACGGTTGAAGGTTCCGGTCGGACTGTATTCCATGATTCCTTCGTAAACGCCCCGGGCGATGACATATAAGCGTTCGGTATTGTTGACGACAATCTTCGAAGGACGGTAAACGGTTCTGAGGGTTTCTGCCAGGGTTTCCGAACCGTCGTATTGGAAGAAAGTCGGATCGTCCGGTGTAAGGAAAACTTCTTCCACTTCGAGAGTGTTTTTATTGATTTTTACCACGCGAGAGTGTTTGGTGTCGGCTACATAGATATGCTTTTCGGTAACCGCAAGACCTTCCGCGCTGTATAGGTAAATGGCTGCTTTGGACGAATCTTTGCTGTAAGGGACATACGGCGCCTTAATCATCAAATCGTTCGATTTGACCTGGGCCGGAGTGATTTCGTCCAGCGGCGTGGAGAAACGGTAGAAGGCATCGAGTTTTGCTTTGACATAGTCGGTAATGACAAACTCGTCATAAACCTTTTCCCATTTCATTTGGCTGTTGATGAGGAAGATACGGCTGCGTCCTTGCACTTCCACCGGCATTTCGTTGATGATGACGGTTTCTTTGTATAGGTGCCGGGCATCCAATAAATAGATTTTGTCGCCGTAAACTTTAAAATCCTCGTAAGATATGGCATCTTCGGAAAGCCACGAATTGAGCGGCCCCGTATTGACGGTTGTGCCGAACAAATCGATGATTCCCCATTTGTTATTGACAGTATTTTTCTTGACCAAAGCAATTGCATCGTTGCCGTCAAAGGCACAGGCGCCTGCGGACAACAAGTCGGCTTTTGCTTTGATTTCCGCACTTGCGTCTTCGTGCGCAATCACAAACGTTTTGTTCGGATCAAGCGTTCCGCTGAGCGGTATAACAGTGGCATCGGTAAGCAATCCGCTGACGGCGCTTGGAAAAACTCTGATTCCGTATATCGACAAATCGATTGGGTTTTTGGTGCCGTTATAGATTTCCAGATAACGGTCGGTGCCCGTACCGTTTGCGTATTCGGAAATGAAGAGATCCTTGGCCACGACATCCTGAAGAATGAAGACTTGGTTGACGAGGTCTTTCAATTCGTCGTAACTGTTTACGATATCAAGGATTTCGTTGCTCGCATCGATTTTGGCATTCGCTTCCGAAACATAGCCGTTGATTTCGGCTTGTTTTTCTGGGGTGTAATTGTAAGCTGTTGCATAATCGTTAACCGCCGCTTTGGCGCTTGTTTTGATACCGTCAAGCGTTTCCGGCTTTTGATTGGCAATCGGTTTAGCCGCAATCAGGATTTTTTTGGTGGCAAGAAGAATATTGACCAAATCGTCTATCTCTTCGGCAACCAAAAATTCCGCATTTGTCTGATTTACGATTGTTTGGATAAAGTCCTGTATGATTTCCGGATAAGTATCGAGACTGCCGAATTCGGCTTCGACAAAATCTTCCAATTCATTCTTGGCATCCGCCTGCACCCGGTGCAAATCCGGAACGCCGTTCGGGATGATGACGGTTACCGAGGTTTGCGGTCGGATGACTTCTTTGGTTTTCAGCGTTTCGTGCAAACCAAGGGATGTGTAGTCGTTTCCGCTTTTAAATTTCCATTGGTTGACGTCCCAGGAAACGAAAGGCATGCTGACGGATTCTTTGCGAACCCACACGCTGTTTAACGTCGAATAAGCGGTTCCGTCTTTTTGGGTTCCGCTCCATGGTTCCTGTTCGCTTCCGCCGTAAGGGATGTCTTTTCCGTAATAGGTATCTTTATAGGAAAGTCCTTCCGAGGAAGGAACGACGTTTTTCCAGAAGTCATAGTTGTATGTCGCCGCTTCCGTCGCAAGCATTCCGACAGAAATCATAGCTGAAAAAAGCAAGAAGAATAAACAAAGTTTTTTGATAAGTTTTTGCATCTATATACCCTCCCTACTTCATTCCGGAATGCGCCATGGTTTCGATGATCTGCGTCTGGGAAAGGATAAAGACGGTAATCGGCACAATCATCATAATCAGGATGACGGCTGAAGCGGTACCTGCACGTCCGACTCCCGCATTCACAATCTGGTGAAGCGCATAGGAGAGCGGCTTCAATTGTTCGCTGTAGATATATGTTCCGCCGTCGTTGTTCCAGAGGCGCTGGAATAGAAGAATAATCAAAGTTAGCCAGGCGGGTTTAACCAAAGGCATGACGACGCGCCAATAAATCTGGAATTCGTTGGCCCCGTCGATTTTCGCCGACTCGATCAGTTCCATCGGGATATCAGACATAAACTGTTTCATCAGATATAACCCCAGGGAACTGGAGAAAGCCGGAATAATGATTGCCCAAGGGCTGTCGATTAAACCGATGGTGCTGAAGATGATATAGCTTGGGGTTGCGGTTACCTGAGGCGCAAACATCAGGGAATACACAACCAAAGCAAAGAGGATTTTCGAACCCGGGAACTTGTGTTTGGCAAGGGGGTATGCGGCCATGGAAGCAATAATGACGTGGCCGACGGTTCCCGCCAAAGTGATGAAGATGGTATTGAAGAAATACCGCGAAAACGGAACCCAGGATTCTTCCATCAACATAATCAAATCGGTAAAGTTATCCAAAGTCGGATTCTGCACAAATAAACGCGGCGGATAAATGAAGAGTTCGTTCAACGGTTTGAATGCCGCAAAAATCGTATAGACCAAAGGATAGGCGCTGAAGGCACCAAACAAAGCGAGCACCAAAGCCAAAGCGATGTCGCCGCCGAGACTCCGGCTGATTCTTTTCTTGCGTTTGATGCGCCGTTTCTTTTGTTGGAGGTAAAAGAAACGTTCGATTTTGCCCATTTTGGCTTCGTCGTGAATTCCGAATTTTTTGAGTTTCTTTTCCTGACGGCGGGCCCGTTTAATTTCGGCTTTCGATAATTTCTGATCGCGCAAGGAATCATCGTCGATGTGCATCTTTTCGCGTGCCATCTTAACTTCCCACCCTTCGTAAAATTTTTCTGACCAACAGGTTTGCTCCAATCATCATAAAGAACAGAATCGTGGCGATACTTGAAGCATAACCCATTTCCATCCGCAGGCTGCCGTAGTCCATCAAGTGGGTTATGATGGTATGACCCGCATACTCGATGGAAGGAAAGCCCGCAAGCTGCGTCGCGACTTCCGCAATCGCCAAGCTTGAGGTTATTTGCATGACGGCGCCGAACATAAGTTGCGATTTCATCTGCGGCAGAGTAATAAACCAAAGTTCCTGCCACCGGTTTTTGATTCCGTCGATGGCGCCCGCTTCGTAAAGTTCCCGGTTAACGGATTGCAACCCCGCAATAAACGCCAAGAAACTTACCCCAAGGCTCAGCCACAGCTGCACAAGCATAATAATCCAAATAATGTATTTCGGATCTTGCAACCACAAGATCGGTTCGTCGATAAAGTTGTAACTTAGAAGAAACGCATTAGCGTAACCGTACATGTCGCTGCTGAAGATTAATTTCCAAACAAGATAAACATTGCCCGAAATCGAAGGAGCATAGAAGATCAAAGTCATGAAAGCTCTTAATTTCGGTCGCAGTTCGTTGATGAGCCAGGCAAACACGAACGCCGACAAATAACTGAGCGGCCCCGTGATGACGGCCAAAATCAAAGTGTTGCGAATGGCGATGATAAAGACTTTGTCATCGACAAACAGACGCATATAGTTTTCCCATCCAACCCAGGATGGAAATTCCAACAGGTTGAAATAGGTAAAACTTAAAATTAACGACATTGCCACCGGAATGACAGTGAAAAGAATGAAGAGCAGCGCGTAAGGAGTAACCAAATAGTAGTATTGGCGTTTGATAAAGAGTTCCCTGCGCAAGCGGCCGCCCCGTTTGCTCCAGCGTTCGATTCTGCGCAAAAGAGAAATGCGTTCTTTTTCGATCCGGAGTTTTTGACAGAGCCGGTCGTGTTTTTTCATTGTTTCCAAATAAAGGGCTTCTTTTTCGGGGTTTTCCTTATCCGCCAAATATTCGGCTTTTACTTTTTCAAATTCGGCTTTGCTTTCCTTGACTTCCGCTTTCAATGCCAAGACATTGGCTCTTGCGATTTCGTCGGCTTTTTTGTCTTCGGCTTTCCATTCCGCCTTTTTGGCTTTGATGGCTTTGCGCATATCTTTTTTGGCCTGGGCAAGTTCCAAGCGTTCCTGTTTCAGGCGTTCCAGCCGCTCGTTTTTGGAAAGGTTCGGATATTTGGAAGCAAACCGTTTTCTGCGTTGGTTGAATTTTCTGATTATAAAGAAGCTTGCGGTTGCAAACAAAATCATCAATAGGACATATAAAGTAGGACTGAAATCAAACATAATTCCTCCTATTGAGACCTTGTTGCAAGCGGTAAGTTGAACTCCTTACGTTTGCGATCGATCTCATTTTGGATATTTTGGGCATATTCGTATAAGGTCTCTTTGGCATTGACCAAATTGTTGATTACTTTCCGATAGGCATTTTCAACTTCCCGGCCGGTAATGTAACCGCCGGCGACATTCGGAATTTCCCGCACCTGGCTCCATTGGAATTTCAGTTGTTTCAAATCCGCGGAAGGCCAGGCGAGCTGTTCGAGCGCCATCATGTTTGCGGTGGCATGACGGGCAGCACTTCCCAGGATTCCTTCCATTTCGCGTCCGAACTGGACTTGGGTTGTGGCGGAAGTCCACCACTTGACAAATTCCCAGCTGGCCATTTTGGCGGCTTCGCTTTCCAAGGCCGGCTGTTTGAGGATGACTACGCCGGTTCCGACCGAAGTCGAGATCCGGTCGATGTAAGTAACCGGGTTGCCTTCGTCGTCCACGACCTGATTGCCGTTTTCGTCAAGGAGCGGTTTTTCGATGCCCGGAATCGGATAGAACGCCCATTTGCCCCGTAAGTCCGGCGCAAAGACGCTCAAAGTGTTGTATGCTTCGTAGTAGGCGATGCCGAGCGGCATTTCTCCGGAACGGAATCGGTTGAGGAAGTTCGCGTATTTCGGAAAAGAGTACAGCGTATAGAACTCGGTCCAGTATTCGAAAGCATCGAGAGCAACCGGTTCCATGAGACCCGTTTCCATATCGTTGTTTATATATAGGTCGCCGCCCATCTGATAAAGCATCGAAACAAAAATCGGATTAATAGCCGAAGCCCCTGCATCGTTGACCGGCAGATAGAACTGAAGCTGATGGGCCTGCAGATCCGCTACCAGTCCGATTACTTCGTCCCAGGTATTCGGCACTTTGTCGAGCAGCCCGAGTTCGTCCAGGATGTCCGTGCGGACAAACATCATCATGAAAACCTGTTTTTCCGGAAGGGCATAAGCCGCGCCGTTAAATTGGAATTGGCGCAGCGCACTCATGTTGAAGCGCCATTCCTTCAGGGCCGGATCGAGTTTTTCGAATTCCTCGTCGGACAGCAACGAATTGCGCTCGATAACGTCTTGGTAATCCGGGAATTCCCGTAAATCCAACACCGCATCCCTCAACCCGTAGTTGACCGGCAAAGTGCTGTCGACGTTGATGGCCACGTGCGGACCGATTCCGGCAAGCGTCGCTTTAAGCAAGACGTCGGTTCCGGTCAGTTTCAGGTCAACCTTGATGCCGGTTTGCGGGGTAAAGTTTTGGTCGATTAAGTTTCTGATAACATTGGCCTGGTCGCGTCCCAAGGACATCCAGACTTCGATTGTCTGTCTTCCTTCCACTGTATCCGTGGAAGAGATGGCGGAATAATCGATGAAAAAGGAATACCAGAAACTGAGCAGCGATTTTTTGATTTTTTGGAAGAATGTTTCGTTGGCCCGCGGAAGTTTCACGTCGGGCGTATGAACCATGATGTAGTCAATCGTCAGCGGATATTCTCTTAGGGTCGTAAGAAGCGTACCCAAAGAAGAGATGTTGGTGTTAAAAGACGACAAACGTCTCGGAACATCTCGCGGCCGGTCGATGAAGTCTCTAAGCTGCACGACCATCGTATCGATGGTTCCGGTTTTGTCTGATTTGGTTCCGGAAATTGTTTCGATCGATTTGGAAATGTCGGCGAGTTCATTCGCGGCCCAAGTCATTCTTTCGACCATGTCGAGACCCGGACGTTTCGTCAGTTCGTAGTCCCGGTTCGGGTCCGGAGCAGGCGAAGTAAACTTGATGATATCGCGGTAAAGTTTATTGAGATAGTCGATGGAACCCTGGATCCGTTCAATCAGAGTACTGTATTCGCCCAAAGTTACTTCCATCGTAATCGTGTGTTTGCCTGCGGTCAAATAGAAGAGGAAAGCTTCGTCTTTATTGCCCAATGTGACATTTTGCCAATCGGACGAATAGGCAAACAAAGTATAATTAAGTTCGTCAAAGGCAATCTTGCCGTCAATATAAACAATTCGGTTGGAATATAGGCCGCGGACCAGATTTTGTTTCGCTCGCATCGAAATATTGTAAAAACCGTTTTGCGGCACTTCGATTTCCCAACTGATCCAGTCACCCAATACTTTCCAGTTGTCGCCGCCGATAGCATTCAGTTTCGTTTCTTTCGGGCTGTACGGCGTCGTCACGTAACTGGAACGATCGGTAATCGGATAAAGCGTCGGGGAAGATTTGCTGGTGGCGTTTTCGGCTTCCACCCGGTAGGAATAACTCGGGGTTTCTTGGGAAACATTGGCATATTTGGCCTTGTATTCCGCGTAAGTCGGTGTTCTTGTGACACTTTCGATATAAATCTGATCGAGCAGAATGCATTCTTTAATCGCAACAAGCGCAATCGTATTGACACCCGCTGAGAAATAGAAGCGGTAGTTTTCGGTCACGTAACCCAAATCGTCGCGGAGCGGCACGGTTCTGAAAGTCGGTTTTTCGACTTGGTTGGGTTTGATGTCGTTGCCGTTTACGTCCTGTTTGAAAACCAGTTTTCCGCTTTCATCCAAACGCATACTGTCGGGGTTATTGTCCCACACCCGGTGAAAAACAAAACTCGCGCCTTCGAACGGGGTTTCTCCGTTAATCAAAAGCGTCCGTTCAATCGAGGAGCTTTTTCCTTTAATCGGATAATAGCGTACGGATATTTGGTAAAAACCCGCTGTTTCCACTTGGAAAGACCAGCCCACCTGGTCTTGTTCGGGAGCGTACAGAAGCGTATCTTCAAACGCATCTTTCAAACCTGTAAGAGCCGTTTTGCTTACCAAATAGGCTTTGGCGGCTTCGGTAATGGTATCATCGGGTCCGGTCAAAGGTTTTCCGAACTGCGCGGTGGTTTGGGACGGGTCGTAATTCCAAGCAGGAATAACAATCGATTTTTCAAGTTGAACATCGGTAGCGTTGTTGTCTTTTTTGTGCTTTTCGAGATATTGGTAATAACTGCTGTTATCGGTTGTTTTCGTCCAAGCCTGAGGATTATAGGTAAAAGACACCGGGTTCTTGGAGCCGCCCACAAAATTAATGCCGAGCAAGACCAGAACAATAACTCCTACCGTAATCAGAATCAAATACTTCTTCTTCATAGTCTCAACTTCCTTCTTTCAATTTTTCCAATACGCTGATCAGTTGCGTAATGCGACGGGAGCTTTCGCTTAAGCCCGCCGGTTTATTCCGTTTTTGCCACAGTTCGGCATGTTTAGCCAAAAAGGCCTGCAATTCGGAAATTATATCGTCGGTCATATCGTATTTTTTCAAAGCCAACATTTCGTTTGTTTTAAGGAGCGTTTTCAGTAATGCGAGGGCATTGGCCAGTTCCCCTTTGACGGTTTGGGCAACCGGAGATAAACCGTCGATTTTTTCCAGCCGCGCTTCGAAACCATCGAATTCGTTTTTCAAAAACAAACGGTTCTTTTCGCCGATGATGTTGGATGCCATTTTGGTTAAAAAATCTTTCGGCTCCTGGCGGGAATGTTCCGCCCACAGAATCGCACTGAACAGGCGGCTGCCGTAAGACCGATATTCACCTTCCAATCTTGTGTAGGTTGACATATCGAGAATAAGTTGCGCAAGTAAAGCGTTTTCAACCATTCGGCTTAAAAAAGGTGCAATCAAATACTCATGCGCTTCGTTGAAATTCCAACCGGCAAGGGCTCCGAAGATGAAACCCGGATAACTGAAAGGCAGATATTGCAAATGGCCCATATCGCCCCAATCGGTTACCAGAATTCCCAAACCGCGGTATTTAATCGTATTTAAACTGGCGTTTCGGATCGATCCAATCATATCCTGATAGCGGGACGTAATCACAGCCCAGGTGGATGTTCCCGCCGCAGCCATGAAATCAATTCCGGCTTCCGCCAACATTTTCAGATGTTTATAAAAAGGGTAGTCGGCCGAATATCCCCAATCGATAAAAATCAAATCTTTGCTTAAGTGTGCCAAACTTTCGGGATGGTGAATCAGCACATCGCCCCAAATCATCGGGCGCTTGTCGTAGGAACGAACCACTTCGGCTAGACTTTCCATGTATTCGATAAAAACGCGGTCTCTTCCCACTTTGTCGCAATAATCCTTGCTTTTCCCCTGACCCAATTCGTAGGGTTCGTCAAAGTTCATATTGAAATACTTCGACTTGGAATACGGCAACATGTCGCGATACATTTTGGTAACGAGTTCCCGGCTTCTCGGATCAAGCGGATTCAGGGTACTCGGAGCCCGGTGCGCTCCCCAAATAAAAAACCCTTCCGGAATTTCCGCAAAATCTTGGTATTCTTCTCTTTTCAACCAATCGCTCATATGGCCGAAACCGTTTTGATTCGGCACCAGATCGATGCAGCGGTCTAGGCAATACTGTTCCAATTCCCGGTATTCTTGGACGGTTATAAAGTTTCCGTTTTCCAATACTTCCGGGAAGCTCCGGTATTCGAAAGAAAATCCCTCGACATAAAGTTCCAAATGGTTGTATTTCAATTGTTCCAACCAATCCGCAATCTCTTTCAAAGTTTCCAAAGTCGGGACTTTGCTGCGGCTGATGTCTAGCAATACTCCCCTGACCGACAAATCGGGTTCGTCGGTGATTTCGACGCATGGGATTTCCCGGCCGTCAATCAATTGACCGAGGGTCGTAAAAGCAAAATGGGCACCTTCGATATCCGCAGCTTTGAGGGAAATACCTTCTTCGGATACCGTCAAAGCATAGGCTTGCTTGGGCAGATCCGCTTTAATCACCCGGAAGGCCGAAGGGGACGGGAAGATTGTCAATGCTTTGGCAAAAACCCGGCGGGCTTTTTTCAACAAGTGGGTTTGTTCGCTTTCCGTAAAGCCGAGAAAGGCAAGATGCTGGATTTTTTCGATATTGAGTGTTCCTTCCTGCTTTTTTACTGTTTTTGGCAAAGGCAAAAGTTGCATGGCGAAGGTCTCCTTTTGTAAAATAAACGTAACGGAATATTTAAAAAACTTTAATTCATTATAGCAAAGAAAGCGTTTTTTTTCAAGCAGTTGCATATTTTAATTTCCCGATCGGGTTAAGTCGAACCCTTTAAAAAAGCAGCGCCTAATGATCGCTGCTTTTTGTTATTACATCTAATTCCAGATATTTTTCAATTGTTTCAACGCTTCGTCTTTTACCGGATTGTCGCCCGGGACCAAATCGTGGTAGGTGAATAGAATTGTGCCTTTGATGGAGGAAAACAACTGATTGAAACGCAACTGATTGGCAATTTCATCGGGATTTTGCCAATATTCGGATTTGCCCATCTGGTATAAACCCTGACCAATGTAAAGCGTCGTCTTGGTTTCTTTGGCAATGCCTGCCCACCATTTGGTCAAATCGTGATAGGTTACGTCCGGACGTTCAAACGGGAAATAGACTTGGGGAACGACGTAGTCGATCCAGCCTTCTTTCATCCACTTGTAAATATCCGAGTATAAATCCGTATAGCACTCCAAAGCTTTCGGCGAATGGAGCGATCCTTTTTCCCAACCGCCTTCTTTGAGGGACGAATTGGTCCGGTAAATGCCGAAAGGACTAATGCCGAATAACACTTTTCTTCCGGTTTTGCTAAACGATTTTTTCAAAGCGTTGTTGATACTTTTGATTAAAGTGTCGACGTTTTGGCGCCGCCAATCGTCAAAACCGATTAAGCCAAAACGCTTGCAATAAGCGTTGTAATCGGCAATTTCGTACTGCGGATCAATCTTGGCATAAGGGTAAAAGTAATCGTCAATGTGGATTCCTTCCACATCGTAATTGTTGACGATTTCCGAAACGGTTTCGGTGATAAATTCGATTACTTCTTCCGAAGCTGGCCTTAGAATAACCTTTCCCGCCCCGTCCAAAATCGTGCATTCGGGATGGCGTCGCGCAAAATTCAACGCATCCAATGTGCTTAAATATTCTTCTTTGGTTTGGTTCAAATCGTTTAAGCTTTTCAGGCTGACCCGATAAGGATTCATCCAGGCATGCACGCGGATTCCGTACTTGTTTGCCTCGTCAATCACGAATTGCAAGACGTCAAAACCGGGATCCTGACCTTCCGTACCCGTGATAAAACGGGACCAGGGATTAAGAAGCGAAGGATAATAAGCATCGTTTGCGGGGCGAACCTGGAAGACGATGGTATTCATGTTGTAGGAAGCGATCCGTTCAATCATCGCTTTCAGATAGTTTTGATACTCTTCCTTGGATTTCATTTGGGGGGTATCGATGTTTGCCACATTCGACACCCACACGCCCCGAACTTCCTCCGGTTTGAAATGATATTTCGGCAAGGTAACAACTTCGTCCGTACCGAAGTAGGTCACATAAGGATTACCTTCCTTTTGGGGCGCAAAGCGTTTCAGTTTCATTACATCTTACCCCGCTTTCTCATTAGGACGAGAACGCTTGATAAAACGATAATCTGCGACAGAATAATCATCCAGCCGCTGCCCATTTTGCATCCACCGGAAGCTGTTTTCGGCACAATTTGGAAAGCCTCGGATACGCTTTCGGTTTCAAATTCGCCGTCGCTTGCGACAATTTTCAAAAGCGCGCCGCTTGCTTCTTCGTTCGGCACGGTCCATTCAAAGGAGTAATTGCCGGTTGCGTTTTTGGTAAATTCGTGAACCTTTTGGAAAGTCGAACCGTCTTTGGCAAAATACAGCGTAATCGATAAGCTATCGGAATCATCGGTTACTTTGGCGCTGATAGTGACTTTGCTCTTTCCGTCAACCTGGGAATCGATTCCAAACGAAACATCCGATATTACCGGAGCCTGGTTAACCACAGGATTGCCGAGAACAAACGGTTCGGATTCGACTTCCGTAGTTTTGTAACCGTCGCTTGCCACGATTTTCATTTTGGCATTCTCGGAATTTAAATGATAAGCAACCCAGGTATAAGAATAGAAGCCGTTTTCGTCCAGGGTCATCGGGAATTCGTATTTGTAAGCGACACCGTCTATCGCAATCTTTAGAGTTACCGCTAGTGGAGCGGATTCCGGATCGGATACTTTGGCTTTGACGGTTACTTCATCGCCGCCTTTGATATTGTCTTTGAGTCCGAAATCGACATCCGTAATTACCGGAGCCAGATTAGGAATGATTACGCTCGTGTCTTTTTCCACGTAACCGTCAACCAATTTGTTGTTCAAATCGAAGACCCGCATTAAGAAAACATCATCGTCTTCGGCGGTTGCTTCGACATTATGAACCTTGCCGGTATTGGTTTGGTTGACTAAGGCCACCATATTGGCTTTGGTAAATTCATATTCGGCATTTTTCTTGAAGCGGTAAATCGCATATCCTTTGGCATTTTCGACTTCCGCAAAACTGATTTGCAATTTATCGCCCTTTTCGATGATGGAAAAATCCGGGATATCCGGTGTCGGAGCGTCGATTTCCCCGTAAACCGGAGTTAGGGCGCCTTTTTGCCAATAACCTCTGATTAAGCCCATTCCCCGGGCAAAGAGTCCACCGGACGCCACACTGGTATAATTGTATAAGACATAACCGTGGATTTTGCCCACCAGTTCGGAGGTTGTGCCGTTATAGTACATTTGTTTCGAAATGGCCCGTTCGTCGTTCCACTCGTTGATTCGGTAAACCGGCGTGCCGATATACAGTTTGACATCGGTCGGCTCAACGACATTGGCCCACCAGTTGACAAACATGCGATAGCTGTCGCCAAATTCCATGTATAATTGCGGGAGAATATAATCAATCCATTCTTCTTCGACCCATTTTTTCGTATCCGCATACAATTGGTTGTAAGTCGAGTAACCCCAGCAAGGAGCACCGACCGTACCGCCCGGAACCCCGGACGATGGACAATTCTCTGGATCCGGAGCCCACATATGGGCAGGGCTGATACCGAACGCAACCCGATGGGCACCCGGTTTTTGATTGTGTTCTTCGACCAAATCCGAAACCATTTCCACCATTCGGTCGACATTGTTGCGACGCCAATCCGGTTTGGATAATGTGCCGCCTTTTGCCAGGTATTCAGCGTAATCCGCATCGTCCGCCCAAGGTTCGACCGGATAGCCGTCGTATTTTTCGGCCGCCGGGTAGAAGTAATCGTCGAAATGGATTCCGTCTACCTCGTAGTTGGTGATAATTTCGGAAATGGTGTTTGCCAAATGCGTTAAGGTTGCTTCATGGGCAGGATTCAAAACCATCCGACCTTCGGCACCCATCAAAACTTTTTGTTGGAAACTGGCATCAACCGGATCCAAGAAAGGATTGTCGTAACCGTTTCCGGCCATGGATCTTCTGCCGCTTGCGTAACTGCGTTTATAATCCTGAACTTCGGTCTTAACCGTATTGATGGTACCTGCCGAAAGGGCGGTATCGTATTTGACGGAATAGGATGTTACCGATGTGCGGTAAGGGTTAAGCCAGGCATGGAATTCGATTCCTTCGGCGTGCGTTACTTCAATCATCCAGGCAAGCGGATCCCAACCCGGGTCCACGCCGTAACCGGCAAGATAATCGCTCCACGGATTATATTGCGACGGATAAAAAGCATCGTTGGCCGGACGGACCTGGAAGAAAATCGCATTCATTTTGTTGAGTTTGATGCGATCGAGAATAGCCAAATAGTTTTGTTTCCATTGGTTGATGGCGGCTTCGGATGTACCGGCCTGTTTCGGAATATCGATATTGGAAACGGTGGCAACCCAAACTCCGCGCATTTCTTCCGTCGGTTCGACGTAAGGAACGGTTTCGGCCGAGGAAGGAAAACTGTAAAGGGTTAAAAGCATGAGACTTACGGCCATTAAAAAGACCAAACTCTTTTTAAAGGTTGACCTGATTAAACAAATTTTTTTCATAATAGACTCCTTTGCAATAATTTTTCAAAATTCTGATGGCTGATTTTTTTAACCAAAGTTTCGCTGAAGCCCCGTTGAAACATTTCTTTGACAATTCCCTGCGCGTCGCCGTGGCTTCTTAAATCGTCAAGGTTGTCATTGACGTATCCGGGCAAAAAATCCATCATATCAAGTCCTAACATTACGTGGTCTTCGCCCATGATGTTGATCAAATATTCGATTTGATCGACTAAGCCTTTGATGTTTTGTTTTAAAGGATCCAAAGAAACAAAGCGTCGGGCGGCTACTGCCCCAATCATTCCTCCCGCTTCCTGCAAAGCTTTCAACTGATGATCGGTTAAATTGCGGGGATGTTCCGATAAAGACCGGCTGTTGGAGTGAGAGGCAATGAGAAGACGAGGGCGTTCGCTCAGCACGTCATAAAAACTTTTTTCGTTTAAATGGGAGACATCGACAATCATCTTTTTTTCGTTCATGTAAGCAATAAAGGTTTTCCCGAGAGCGGATAAACCGACTTCTTTGGGACCTTTGACTCCCCCCGCAAGATGATTGGCTTCATTCCAGGTTAGCGAGGCGTGCCTGATTCCCATTTGATACAATTTGTCCAAGGTTGCCAAATCTTTGACATTGCGCAAGCCTTCCAAACCTTTGATTACCGAAAACTTATCTTCATACGGCGCATAGACTTTCAGAGCGTCCTGATATGCACTGACGATATCAAAATCGCTTTCGGAATAAATAACCCATATTCCCCCGGCAATCTCGCCTTTTAGCAAGGAAGACAAATGGTCGGTCAAAAAAGGATCGCCTACGCCGTTACGGTATTTGCGAAAAAGATTATCGAAAATGTCGCAATGAGTATCATAGATCTTCACATTAAAGCGGCCACCTTTCATTGCATTTCATATATATATTATATCATATGTCAAAGATTTAAGAAAGCGTTTTAATTATCATCTTTCCCAATAAAAACAAGACGCACCTTGTGAATGCGTCCTAATTCTTTTGCTTTTAGCTCATTTTCGCGAGTTCGCTTTTAAAATCAATAACCTTTTATCTTCGTTTTTTAAGCAAGAAAAGAAGCCCGAACGAAAACAACCAGGCATAAGTCAGCCAGCAGGTACCTGTCTGACAGCCTTTGGGGCCAGGATTCGGTTCTGGTTCGGGGTCTTGGTTTTGACACGAGGAAACAAGTTTGGCCACGTTGGAAATCCGATAGGTTTCCAAATCCCCGTCGGAGGCGATTACTTTCACACACACTTCTTCGATGTCAAAGGCAAAGGAATACCAGTAAGCATATATATATTCGCCCACGATTTCATAGTCTTCCACCTCATAGCGGAAGTTGCCTTCAGGTCCCGTAATCGACACCAAGATCTGATAATCGATTATTCGGTCTTCCGCATCAACCGCCTGTTTGAATTTAATCAGTGTATCGGTGAGCGGGGTAATAATCGGTTTCCCTTCGTTGAAAATGATTTCTCCCAATTCCGGCGGCGTATTCGGTTGCGCCTGTCCAAAATCGATTTCTTTGATATTTGACGAAGGATGGCAGTTTTTCGATACCGGCCGAAGAAAGTAGCGTTTATTTTCTTCTTTGGTTAGATTAAGGATGTTGCCTTCCTTCCGGGCAGAAATTATGTCAGAGCGGTTTTGGGAACTGTTTAAATCGATTTTACCGCCCGAATCCGTTTGGTACAAAACATAATAGGCGATATTTTCCCGGTAAGGGATAAATATTTTGAACTCAGACTCCGCTTGTTTTCGGACAATGTTTAAATGGTCGATTGCAAGATTACCCGAATCGTCTTCGCCCCGCGGAAGCGGCAATACCGGTTGATTCCAAACCGAGCGAAAATAGGCCATCCCCTGTTTCAAGAGGGTAGTCGTATTAGCCAATAAGTCGTTATAGGCAAATACCGCCGAACCTTTGATGCAAGGGAATTTCTGATTGAACTTCAGTTGGTAAACCATTTCTTTGGGGTCCAAAAAGCGGGTATCGCTGTCTTCGAATTGATAGATACCGTGCGCCACATACATTTTAACCGGTTTTAAACCTTGGGCTTCCCGAGCGTCGTTGGTTTTTGAAACCACATCTGCCCACCAGCTCACGATATCCGCATACGGCACTTCCCGGTTGGCAAAGTCGTAATAGACCTGCGGAGCGATATAATCGACCAAACCTTCTGCGACCCATTTTTTGGTATCGGCGAATAAATCGTAATACGAGCTGTAAGCATAACAGTGAGTATTGGAACCGTCCGGAGAAGTCCGTTCATTGCCCGGGCAGTATTCGCTGTTCGAACGCCAGACTGCAGCCGGTTTGGAACCGAATTCCACAAACTTCCCGGTTTTTTGATTATGGGAATCAATGGCCTGCCGGATTTTACGCATCATGTTGTTGATGCTTTCCCTACGGAAATCGCCCAAAGATAAACCCGCCGGCATTTGGAAAGAGGAAGGATTATTGACATATCGATTGTAAGTGCCCAAATCGTTCAAAGTATCTTCGTTGTGCCAAACGGTATTCCCCCCCGCAAAATTTCGATTCGTCGTTTGCGAATTGGCCCCGCTTCCGGAAAGATAAAAGTAATCATCAAAATGCAAACCGTCGACATCGTATTTGGAGACGATTTCCGTGATGGTATCGACCAAAAAATCCTGAACCGCCGGTTCCCCCGGGTTCAATATCAGTTTGGTGTCGCTTTCGCCCAAAATAACATATTCGGGATGGCGACGGGCGAAACTGATTTCCGAAAGGCTGTTCAGTTTCTGGTGTTTGAGGGAAATCAATTCTTCATTGGAGTATCGCGAAGCATTTGTTTCGTTCGGCAGAATAGCGCTTGGGGTGATGCGAAAGGCATTGAGCCAGCACTGAAAAAACATTCCCCGTTTATGGGTTTCTTCGATCATCCATTCCAGCGGATCCCAACCGGGATTTACTCCGTGACCGGCCAGAAATTCGCTCCAGGGATTCAGTTCCGAAGGATAAAAAGCATCATTGGCCGGGCGGATTTGGAAAAAAATCGTATTCATGCGATACAGTTCCATCCGGTCCAAGATAGCCACAAAATTATCCTGATAAGCTTTGATGGCGCTTTCGGTTGTTCCCGCCTGTTTTCCGATATCGATATTGAAAACCGTGGCGACCCACACCCCCCGCATCTCCGCTATCGGAGTTTGGTAGAATTTGGGGATGGTAACCTGCGTCGAAGAATTGAGGTACGTGACTTTCTTGCCGTCTACCAAAAGCGGTTCTTCTTCCGCCGCAAAGGCCGGTACAGGATACGAAGAAAACAAAAAGACAAAACTCAAAATTATTAAGAAAAGGGCGTTTAGCCCTTTAATACATTTTTTCATTATAGCATTTCCCTTTTGACGGTTTTTTGCCGGTCGTATACCGCAAACCCCTCGGCGTACTGCGTGCGGTTTAAACAGCCTCTGACTCTGGCAAGCGCCGAGTAATAATCGTAATAAGGGAAAGATTTGCTGTTCATGATAAACCAATGGGTTTGCATCGCTTTTTGCCACAGTTCAAAACCCGGGGTGATGTCGACATAGACATACGGTACAAATTCGTCCGCATCTTCCCAGTTTTCGCAGAAATAAATCGGCGCATAATGGCGTTTGCCCTTAAGTTTGTCCCCAACATCGATTCCCGCGTAAAACTGTGCGTCCGGAACCATGAGATGGGTATTGTTGTGGTCTTTGTGCATGGTGCTTTTCCAATGGGTAACAATCACATCGGGGGCAAAATCCCGGATGACCTGGGCAATTTTCAGTCTTACTTCTTCGTTGTTCGGAAGTTCGCCGTCTTTGTATTCGAACACGATGGCTTTTCCGTTAACCATCTCGGCGAAAGTTTCGGCTTCTTTAACTTTTTGCTTGCGGTATTCGTCCTGGGTCAAGTGCGGGGGATTGCCTCTTTCGCCCGCGGTTAAAGCAAGCAAAAGATTGGTTCCGCCGTTAAGGGCGTTGGTGGCAAGCAGCCCGCCGGCGGTCAATTCCATATCGCCGACATGAGCGCCGATGGCAAGGATTTTTCTTGGTGCAGGCATTATTTCAACTCCTTCTTCATAATTGCGAATGTTTGCACGATCTTGAATCCGGCATACAAATAGATATTACGGGCAAGGTTGTCAAGACCGGTAAAGAACGTCATGAACTTCGAACCGTGTTCTTTGGAATATTGGCAAAGCGTGCAGAACAAAGCCTTTCCGAGTCCGACACCCCGGACATTCGGATCGGTCGCAATACCGTCGAAGTGGGCCCTTCCCGAAGGTTCGGTATACATGGCACCGGTCCAGCCGACGATTTTGCCCCTTTGCGAGACAACCAGAAACGGATTCGGTCTTTCCAAAGAAAGGTTGTAACGGATAGCTCTTTCAAAAGCTTCGTTTTGAATATTGGCGCAAAATTCGTCCAAACCGTAATGAACATTGGGATCGTATAAATCGATGGAAAAGCCTTTTTCGGAATTTGCTTTCATTTTTTCGTAAACGTCCGCCGGTGTTTCGTATTTGTCGAGCGGCAAATGGAAGGCATCGCAAAAACCTTGGACATCGAATTTATGATGAAGCAGGAAAAAGTATTCCGGAGAATTGACCGGTACAGCCGGTGCGCCCGGATGGTCATGTTTGTCGGTATCGGGAATATACCAAGGCCAGTTCATATTGCTCAGGAAAACAACGCGAATGGCTTTTCGTCCTTTCCGTCTGAGATCCAGTTCGCACATTTCCAAAAGTTTGGCTCCGATTCCTCTTCTCCGGTGGGTGCTTTTGACCAGGATTGCGGTCAGGTAACCGGGTTTGGACAAATCGGTGATATCCGCTTTTTTGACAATCCCGCAAACAAATCCCACAACTTCTTCCCCGTCAAGGGCGATAAAGGAAGCCGAGTCGGCAAAATCCGGATGATTGATTACATGAGCCCGGAAACTTTCCGGCGTAAAAGGTTTATAAAAACCTCTGATTTCGGCTTCTTCGTTCCAAAGGTTCAACAAGCCGTTAAAATATTTATCCTCGTAATACAAATAACGCATTTATAGATCCTCCTTTTTAAATTCATCGAGATGCGCCATGATAAAGTTGGCCAGTTTCGGCCGAACGGTAATTATTTTTAAATTTTCCCGCGTCGGGTGAACGCGGTTTGTCAACAGGCAAAAACCGATTTCGTTTCGGCGGTCAATCCAGATATTGGTTCCGGTAAAACCGGTGTGTAAAATCGTTTCTTCGCTAACCAAGTCGCCGGCCGAAGAATAGCATGATTGGATAATCCAACCGATTCCGCGGCGATCGTAGTTTTTAATCAAAGGGTGACTTATTTCGACCTTAGGCGCAAAGAGCAAATCGATAACGGCTTCGGAAAAAATGCGTCGGCCTTTATAGACACCTTTGTTCAGAATCATGTCGATAAAATGCGCAACATCCGTTACCGTGGAGAATAACCCGGCGTGGCCGGCCACTCCTCCCAAAATATAACTTTTTTCGTCGTGTACTTCTCCCCTTAAAATACCCTGGACAATCCGGTCTTTCCGTTCTTCGGTCGGAGCGCACCGTTTCTTATCCCCGGGATTGTAGGTTGTATCGAACATTTCAAGTGGCGTAAATAAAATTTCTTTGGCATATCGGTCTAACGGAACGCCGGTGATTTTTTCGATGATTTTGCCGAGCAAAATATAGCCGATATCCGAATAAACGATTTGGGAATTTCGCGGATAAACCAAATCCATCGCAAAGATTTTTTCCATCAATTCTTCTTTGCTTGCGATTTCTTTGGCACGCGAAACATCGGCGGGCAGTCCCGACGAATGGGTCAGTAAATCCCAAACCGTAACTTCCTGATGCCTAAATTCCGGAATAAAGGTTTGCACCGCAGTATGGAGCCTCAGACGGCCCGCTTCAACCAATTTCAAAATCAAACTGGTGGTGGAAACTACTTTTGACAAAGAAGCCATATCGTAGACGGTATCGATGTCGTTCTTTTCGATTTCGGGAAAGAGGGCTCGGTTTCCCAAGGAACCGAAGTAGCTGCGTTTTTTGGTAACGATGCAATAATTGGCTCCGGGAAAAGCACCGTCGTCGATTGATTCCTGAAGGAGTTTTTCGAATGCTTCAATTGCTTTCATAGGTCACCTCATTAAAAATATTATAGCATACTTAAAAATAAAATGATAACGTTTTATTAAAGAAAAATATTTGGTTTGATGCTTCTTTTGTCAGGCCAAAAAACAAAACCCAAGAATGGGAACAAAAAAAATCCTTGCGTTTTTCGCAAGGACTTAAAACTTTTTGTTTATTCAAATATATATGCCGACTTATTTTTGCGACAGCTCCACTAAATAATAGTTCTTCTTGCCGCGCCGGATCACCACGAAAGTATCACCGACGGTATTGTCTTTTTCGAGCGTTGCTTCCAAGAAATCGACAACTTTGCCGTTTACCGAAATAGCCCCGTTGGTTATGAAGGTTCTTGCTTCCCGTTTGGAAACCGCCGCTTTGGCCAAAACCAAAGCATCGATCAAACCGGTGCCCGGTTCGACACTGGTAACCGGCAAACCTTCAAAAGCCATTTGGATTTCCTGGTGGGACAAGCCTTGGTATTCGCCCGAAAAGAGCGCTTCGCTGATTCGGACGGCCTGTAGCAAAGCTTCTTCGCCGTGAATGAATCTTGTTACTTCCGCAGCCAAAGCTTTTTGGGCTTTACGTAAATGCGGTTCGGTTTTGAGCGATTCTTCCAACGCTTCGATTTCTTCTTTCGAAAGGAACGTGAACTGTTTCAAACGGCTGATAACGTCTTCGTCGGGAGTATTGTACCAAAACTGATAGAACGCATAAGGGGTGGTTTTTTTAGGATCGAGCCAAACGGCACCGGATTCGGTTTTGCCGAATTTCTGTCCGTCGCTTTTGGTCAAAAGCGGAACGGTTAAACCGTATGCCTTGGCATCGGCGCCGTTCATTTTTCGGATTAATTCCAAACCGCCCGTGATATTTCCCCACTGATCCTGACCGCCGATTTGCAACTGGCAGTTTTTCGTGCGGTATAAATATTCGAAGTCCAAAGCCTGAAGGATTTGGTACGAGAATTCCGCATACGAAATACCCGAATCAAGCCGCGCTTTGACGGTTTCTTTGTTGATCATGTAATTGACATTGAAATATTTGCCGTAATTGCGAAGGAACGACAAAACATCGATCTTATGGGTCCAATCATAGTTATTGACCATTTCGCAGTTAAACATTCTGAGAACTTGTTCGTATAGTTTTTGGCCGTTGTATTCGATTTCTTCCCGGGAAAGCAGTGTCCGTTCCCCTCCCGGTTTCGGGTCGCCGATCGAACTGGTTGCTCCGCCAATCAAAAAGATTGGGGTATGGCCGTGCAGTTCCAAACGTTTGGAAAACAGATAAACCAATAGGTGCCCGACGTGCAAACTGTCTCCGGTTGGGTCGGCGCCAAGGTAGAAAGTGATATGGCCGTTGTTTAAAATGTCGATTAATGCTTCGTCAGTGATGGAATGAATCAGTCCCCGCCACTGTAATTCTTCAAAAAATGTCATATAAACTCCTTAAAAGGTTATTTTGTAGTTTCCCGCCAAACAATATTGTAATCGATCAGTTGTTGGAGGTTTTCCACATCCTCACCCATTTTTTCTTCCATTAAATTTGTTAAAAGATTCATGGCCGCTTCGCCCAATTCATAAATCGGGGTATTGATGCAGGTAAGTTTTGGCCGCGACAATACAGCATACCGGGTATTTTGGAAACCGATGACTTGCAGCTGATCCGGAATCCTGATGCCGAGCGTCCGGGCAATATTGATAAATGATACCGCCATCGAGTCGCGGACAACAATTGCCACTTCCGGATAGCCTTCAGAAAGGATTTCCCGGTAGGTGGCTTCGTTGAGTTCGGTTTTGCCCGATACCGGAATTACTTTCGGTTCGAGACCTGCTTCCTGCATGGCTTTGTTGTAACCTTGGACCTTTAAGTCGTTAACCATGTATTTGCGAATCGAGGTAATCATCCAAATCTTTTTGTTACCGCGAGCAATCATTTCCTTGGTAATATCGTAAGCGGCTTTGACGTAATCGATCGATACGCTCGGAACGCCCGGATCGTTGCAGATTGTGTTGGTCAAAACGACGTCAACGGATGCTTCCATGATCAACTCCAGATGTTCGTTGGTCAGTTCGTCGTTGATGTAAAGCACGCCGTCAACACCGGAGGCAATAACATCGCCCCAAAGTTCTTTTTCGCTTTCGATCGGCGCTTCCTGCCCGCGGTTGTTGTTGACAAAAAGACGAAGGAGATAACCTCTGCGTCTTGCGCAATCGGCGATACCGTTAATCATTTCCGCAACCGAACTACGGGTCAGTTCGGGAACCATAATGGCAACGGTCGTCGATTTGGAACTCGCCAATCCTTTGGCGTTTAGGTTCGGTTTATAACCGAGTTCTTTGATTATTTTTTCAATACGTTCTCTTGTGGCCGGTTTTACTTTTTCGGGATGGTTCAAAACCCTGGATACGGTTGCTAACGATACACCAGCCGCCCCCGCAACATCATAAATTTTTACTTGGTTCACTTTACACTCCTTATCGTTTTATTTTTTATTTCTTTTTCATTTTTTATTATACTGCATTTTTACTGTTTTATCAAGAAAAATGAAAATAAACCTTTCTTTTTTCATTAGACATTGCTTTTCAACAAGAATTCCAGCCAACGGTTGACGATTCCCGCTCCCAAAAATACCCAGACTTCTTTTTTCGAAAAATCGATTTTTTGCAATACAAAAGGAGTAAAGACTTTAAAAGAACGGAAATATTCGTTGATTTTGGTTTGGAGTTCAGCGTTTTCTTTTTCCCGAGCCGATGCAAAAACTTTTTCTAAGTACACTTCGTCAAACCTGGCCAACGCTTTGGCAAATTGGCGTTTGAAGGCAAGGGTTCTGGAATACGTGTGCGGCTGAAAAATGACATTGATTTTCAACCCCGGGTATTTTTGCCTCAAAGCCTGATGCAGCGCAAGAATCTCCGTCGGATGATGCGCGTAATCATCTATCAACACGGTATTGCCGACCTGATGGGTTTGCATCCTTCGTTTGGGAAGACGGGCAAAATGCAATTGCGCCTGAATTTCGTCCCGGCGCATGCCGAGTTTCAACCCGATAATAATAGCCGCAGCTGCATTGTAAATCATGTGTTTTCCGGTAAACGGGATGAAATAAACCTGATGGTTGACCAAAAAGGTAAACCCGTGCTTGGTCTGCGTAATCAGACGAATCCGGTAGTCGTTATCCGGTCGGAACCCGAAAGTGGTACGTTTGGGATGCCTGATTTTTCGGCCGTTTGGAAAATCTCCGTTGATAATCAATTCTTCTGCCTGACTTGCGACGGTCTGAAAAGCCCGGATAACCTCCTCCGCACTCGAAAAGAAGTCGGGATGGTCTTGTTCGATATTGGTGATTACCAGGATTTTGGGCTTGAAAACATGAAAGTGGTTTTTGTATTCGCAAGCTTCGTAAACAAAATACTTGGGATTTTTTTGGGCAAAACCGGTACCGTCTCCGCTGACCATGGCTATTTTTTTCCGTTGCAAAACCTGGGCGGTCAATGAAGTGGTAGTGGTTTTTCCGTGGGTTCCGGAAATCGCGATATGGATACCCGGTACCATGTTTAAGGCTTCGTGGTAGTATTGATACGGGAAGTTGTTTTCCTTGATTTTTTTTACCTCCGGATGCAATTCGTCGTAAGCCGTACTGATGATATAATGGCTATCGCCCCGGATATTTTGTTCGTTAAAGGGATAGACCGGAATTCCTCTTTCAATCAACCCGTGGGAAGTCGAAAAATCCATTTCGACATCGCTCCCTTCAACCTCATGGCCCAAATCGGCTAAGACTTGCGCCAAGGCCGACATCCCGCTGCCTTTAATACCGACAAAAAAATATTTTTTCTTCATATTATCCCCTCTAAAGTCATTATATGAGACTAAAGGGTAAAATAAGAAAAAATTCGGGGAATAAAAAAACCCACTAAGGATTCCTTAGTGGGAGTTAAACTACCTGCGTTCTTTGATACGGGCAGCTTTTGCGGAAAGGGAACGAATGTAATGAAGTTTGGCGCGGCGAACTTTACCTCTGCGAACTACTTCGATCTTGGCAACCATTGGCGAATGAACCGGGAAAGTTCTTTCAACACCAAGACCAGAAGAAATTTTACGGACGGTATATGTTTCGCTTATACCTCCACCACGGCGCGAAATAACTAATCCTTCAAAAACCTGGATTCTTTCGCGATCGCCTTCTTTAATACGCACATGGACTTTTACATTGTCACCAGGACGGAAGTCAGGAATATCGGTACGTAAGTACGGTTTGGTTACTGCTTCCAACAATTGTTGACTCATAATAACACTCCTTTTTCTATTTTGAATATATATTCAAAAGATATTCATACCTATCATGACAATAGTAGCGGAATATTCCGTAAGTACATATTTCTTACAGCGTTTTTTATTATACCATATTCTCTCCAAACTTTCAAATAATATAGCAATATTTCTTTGGGAAATAAAATGTATGCCATGTAAAAAAATGAAATAAATGTCAAATCATCATAAAAAACCTTGGAAAATGTTATAATATATCTATAAGGAGTTTTTTTATGGCAATTAAAATCGGCGAAATCAATGAATTGACGGTAAAAAGGGAAACGGATATCAGTTATACACTGACTGACGGTTATGAGGATTTTTTCCTGCATTTCAATCAAACCCCCAATCCTTTGCAAATCGGCGAAAAAGTAAAAGCTTTTTTGTATTACGACCAAAAGAAAAGACTTTGCGCAACCCTTGAACAACCTTTTATCACTGCCACCAAATACGGTTTGGTCAAAGTGGTTAACATTCACGGAGATGCAGGGGTTTTTGTGGATATCGGCATCAGCAAAGATATTTTGCTTTCGAAGGATTTTCTGCCGGCATCCAAAAAACTGTGGCCGATTGTCGGGGATGAATTATATTGCATTTTAAAATTAAAAAGCGACCAATTAGTCGCTCGCTTGCTTAATAAAAACGATGTTGACGAAATAAAGTCTCCCCTTGCCATCGGGAGCGAAGTCGAAGGAATCGTATCGCACATTTCCGACATCGGAATCGGTTTGTTTGCCTCTTCTTTGGCCTATATTTTCGTTCATAAGAGTTTGATGCGCAAAACTTATCGTATCGGCGAAAAATTAACGGTTAAAATCATCAACATCAACAAACATAACGATTACAACGGCAGTTTAATCGAACAAAAAGAATTGGCGCGCATCGGGGATTCGCAAATCATTTTGCATGCCTTGCAAGTCCGGGGCGGAGTTGTTCCGGTGGGAGACGCTTCGACCCCCGAAGAAATATTCCAGGCTTTCAAAATGAGCAAAGGTGCTTTTAAACGAGCTGTCGGTTTGCTATATAAAGAGGGTTTGATTATTATCGAGGACCAACGGATTATTTTAAAAGATTTCCAACCTTAAAAGCAAAACAAGCCTAAAGTGAAACAATCACTTTAAGCTTGTTTTTTTATTCTCCGGGTCCACAACCGCAGTCCTCGATACCGCTGACGAAGTGGAGCATATCCTGAGCTTTTTCTTTCAAAGAAGAAAAACCGTCTTCGTAATAATAGACTTTTTTATATCCGGATTCAGTCAACCACTTGGCAACCGTTCTAACATCGGTTCCGTCGCTATCGATCAAGATAACCGCGGTTTTGGTATCGTACATTCCTTTCAGCCAAGTGACCATTTCGGTTTCGTTTCCGTTTTTTACGTTGTAATTGATAAAACCTTGCACGTGGCTTTCGGCAAATGTGCCTTCTTCTTTTCCTTCATCGGTTCCCAAAGGGCGAAGGTCTATATATATGACACCGGTCTTCTTGCCGGTTTCATATTCCATAATCAAATCAACAAAGTCTTTTACGGTTGCTTCCTTGTAGGATTTTACCTTGGTGCAACCGGTCAGGGTAAATAACAGCAAGATAACGATTACCGCTTTTTTCATTTTTCTTTCAAACCTCTCAAGACTGCATAATCTTCCGGAGTAAGCGCGGCTTTTTCCAAAAGATCCGGTCTTACTTTTTTGGTTTTCTTCAGAGCTTCCGCGCGTTGCCATTTTCTGATATTGGCATGATGGCCCGAAAGCAATATCTCCGGAACCGCATGTCCGTCATAAACCGGCGGACGGGTATATTGAGGGTATTCCAACAAGTCGTCGGAAAAAGATTCGTTTTTAATCGACTCTTCGCTGATTACTCCGGGAACAAGACGGGAAATTCCCTCCAAAAGGACCATGGCGGGGATTTCTCCCCCGGTCAAAACATAATCACCGATGGAGATTTCTTCGTCGATATAATTGGTAATTCGATTGTCGATGCCCTCATAGTGCCCGCAAACAATTACGATGTGGTCTTCGTTTTTCAATTCGTTTAACTTAGCTTGGGTCAAAGGATAACCGGAAGCGGAAGTCAGAATTTTTTTGGCTTTGTCGAGATCCGGAATCGATTGCATTGCCAAGTGAATCGGTTCCACGCTGATTACCATTCCCGCTCCCCCGCCGTAGGCATAGTCGTCGACTTGGCCGTGTTTGTTGGTGGCAAAATCGCGGTAGTTGATAAGCCTGATTTCGATCAAGCCTTTTTCGCGGGCCCGTTTGATTATCGATTGGTTGATTACTCCGTCAAACATTTCCGGAAACAACGTCAAAATGGTAAAGCGAATCATCTCAGTCCCTCAATTTCGTTAATGACGATTTGGTTCTGATCGACTTTTGCGATAAAAGCACCGACAAACGGAATCAGAATTTTTTGGTTTTCTTCGTTTTTTACTTCAAGTACCGGCGAAGAGGGCAAAAAGATTACATCGGTTACGGTCCCCAAAAGTTCCCCTTCGGTATTTTTCACTTTTTTCCCGATTAATTCATGAAGATAGAATTCATCGTCTTCGAGCGGCTTCAGCGTATCCTGATCGACAAATAAATCGATGCCCAAATAATCTTGGATTAAATTGATGTCAAACAAACCGTCAACGGTAATTACGGGCTTTCCCTGATGGAGGCGAAAAGAAGATATCGTTATTTTTTTCATTCCGTCGGGAAACTTGCCGAACAGCACATTGCCTTGGGCAAAGCGTTCGGTGACAAAATCGCTGTCGGAGTTTACTTTCAGTTCCCCTTTTAATCCGAGAGGTTTGGAGATTGTTCCTACTTTGATGTAATTCATACTTCTTGTTCCTCAACTGTTTCGGTTTGATGTTTATATAAGCCCATTACACGCATCGCATTGAGTATGGCAAGGAGCGAAACGCCGACATCCGAGAAAATGGCCAGCCAAATCGTGACGGTGCCAAAGACGCCAAGGAGTAAAACAAAGATTTTGATTCCGAGCGACAGAGTAATGTTTTGCACAACAAGCTGACGGGTTTTTTTGGCAATCGCCAATGTTTCATCAACTTTCTGCAAATTGTCGCTCATAATAACCACATCCGCAATCGCAATCGCCGCATCGCTTCCCGTCGCTCCCATGGCAATGCCGACATCGGCCGAACTGATGACCGGAGCGTCGTTGATACCGTCGCCGATATAGATGGTTTTGCTTTTCGGCGTGGTGTTGAGCGCGCGGATTTCATTAAGTTTTTCGACTTTTTCGTTCGGCAACAGTTCCGAATAGACATCGTCAATATCCAAAGCATTGGCCACGCTTTCGGCGACCCCTTTGGCATCTCCCGTCAAAAGGTGGATTTTTTTGACACCGCGTTTTCGGAGGCTTCGGATTGTGTCAACTGCTTCGTCGCGGATAACGTCTCCTACGACGACATAACCCAAATAGGTACGTTCTTTGGTTACATGCAGGATCATGCCCGGTTTATCGACTTTCGGAACTTCAAATTTGTTTTCTTTCATTAGACGGGAATTGCCGACCATGATTCGGGCACCGTTGATAGTGGCTTTCAGACCCCGGCCACTGAATTCCGTGAATTCCGCAATTATTTCAGGGAAGATCCTGTCTCTTCCGTATTCGTCGACAATGGAAATACCAATCGGATGGGTTGAGTAATATTCTCCGTATGCCACCAGCCGGTGCAGTTCTTCGGCGGTTGTGCCGGGATTCATCGGAACAACTTCTTTGATGCCGAATTCTCCTTTGGTTAAGGTGCCGGTCTTATCGAATACCACTTGTTCGACATTGTTCAAAGCTTCCAGGTAGTTGCTGCCTTTGATTAGGATACCGCGCTTGCTGGCAATTCCGATTCCCGCAAAAAACGATAGCGGAATGGAAATGACCAAAGCGCACGGACAAGAAATAACAAGGAAAATCATCGCCCGGTAAACGGAATCGGTTAACGTCAAACTCGAATTCGAATCGAAAATTTTGACGATTAACGGAAATACCGCAATCAACAACGCACAGGCACTGACAATCGGGGTATAATAACGGGCAAACTTGGAAATGAATTCTTCCGCTTTGGCTTTTTTGGTCGAAGCATTTTCCACCATTTCGATGATTTTGGACATCGTCGATTCGGTGCTGGCTTTGGTTACCTTAACTTCGATAACCCCACCCATATTAATCATACCGGATAAAACTTCGCTTCCCGGTTTGGCGCTGCGGTTTAGGCTTTCGCCGGTCAATGCTTTGGTGTCCAGATAGGTTTTTCCTTCGACAATGACTCCGTCAAGCGGGATCATTTCCCCGGTTTTAACCATAATGATATCGCCGGGCAGGACGCTTTCCACTTCCACTTCGGTGACATCGGAACCAAGTTTGAGTTTTGCGGTTGTGGCTTCGAAACTCAACAGTTCGGTAATCGATTTACGGGAGTGATTGACCGCCCGCTGTTGAAGGAACGAACCGATTTGGTAAAACATCATAACCATGACAGCTTCAATGTTGTGCTCCGTGAAAATGGCGCCGATGCTTGCGGTTGTCATAAGAAAGTTTTCGTCAAAGATCCTTCCGGTAAACAGATTCCGGACAAATTGGAGGATTACTTTATTGCCGATAAACAGGAAGGCAAGCAACAACGTTATTTTCGAATAATGGCTTAATTCGTATTCCTGACCTTTAAAGAAAAGTTTAAGCATGGCAAAAAGCCGGATGCCGTCGATATGAAGTTTCGGTATATAGACAAAAGAAAGAAGCAAAAAGCCGACACCGATGAAAAATAAGATGATGTCGCTCTTTTTGATTTTATAAACTTCTTCGGCCATGACCCGTTTTTTGGTTTTGCTGTCGATAACCTGAATATTGGGGTCAATCTTGTGAACCAGCTTGGTTACTTCCGGCAAAATGTTTTCCCCGAGTTCCAAATCCGTCGTTTCGATGATAAAACGTTCGGTTGCAAAATCAACCACCAGCTTTTCGTGGCTGAAAGTTTTTCGGGCCAGATTTTCGATTCGGGTGGCGCAGTGTCCGCAGTCAATCCCTTTCAAGATTAGGACTTTGCGCACCGATTCTTTGACTTCGAATTCTTCGATACCGGCGGTTTTTTCGTATCTTTGTAGCGCTTTTTGGATTTTGGCTTCGATTTGAGGAACACCGGTTTCTTCCGTAGGCAACAAGCCGACGTGAAGCATGTGCTGATCTTTGTTTAAATTGATATCCGAAAGTTCTTTGATTTTTCGGAGTTCGCCTAAAATGCGATTGTAATTCTTTTTATTTTTGACATTGATTATTTTATAACTCTTATTTACCTTTTCCATGGGACCCCCTAGTGTAACATGTGTTTTAGTCCTGATTCGACTATCGTTTGAACATGTTCGTCATTGATGCTGTAATAAACGTGGCGTCCTTTTTTGTTCTTCTTTACAATTTGGGTGTCACGCAAAATCCGCAACTGATGCGAAACGGCAGACTGGGTCATATGCAATTTTTCCGTAATTTCGCTGACGCTTGCCTCTTTGTTCATTAGATATATCACTATCGCCAACCGCGACTCTTCTCCGAGGATGGAGAACATCTGCGATAACCTTGTGATCTCTCTGTTATATTCCATAAAAAACCTCGCAACGATATATATGAATATATGAACATTCATTCATAGGAATTATACGCTTTTTCCGGGACAATGTCAATCAAAACAGGAATAATTCCAACCAGTTGCATAAGAATTGAAAGAGAAAGCCGTCGCATCTTGGAAGAACATAAGCTTACTTGACCGAAGCAGTCAAAAAAGAAAAAAAGAAAAAGGGCTTGGCCCTTATTCTTCTTCGTTTTCTGATGTCAAACTAATTTCAAGTTGCGTTTTGTCGCGGGTTGCGGCTGCATGCGCAATGGTTCGCACCGCATTAATCACGCGACCTTTTTTGCCGATAATGCGACCGACATCATCGGGATGTACTGTTACTTCTACATGCACTTGGTTGGCTGAAAGCAATTGTCCTTTCACAACCACATCTTCGGGATGCGTAACGAGCGGTTTAATTAATTCTGACACCAATTGTTCATAATTAATTTTACCCATCGGATACCGCCTTACTTTTTGCTCTCAGCAAATTTGGCGATAATTCCTTCTTTTTCAAGAAGCGAACGAACGGTATCAGTAGGTTTTGCGCCTTTTGCCAACCATGCCATTACTTTTTCTTCGTCAAATTTGACTTGGGCAGGATCCGTCAAAGGATTATATGTACCGACAATCTCAATGAACCGTCCATCACGTGGGCTTCTTGAGTCCGCCGCAACTATCCGATAAAAAGGATTTTTCTTAGAACCAAAACGTTGTGATCTTAATTTTACTGCCATTTCTTTTTACCTCCTTTAATAGTGTAACCATTATACCTTAAAACAAACAAACTGTCAAGTAAAATTACTTGACAGTTAACTATTTAAGTAACGAATGACGCCGTTGATAAATTCGAGCTGTTTCCGGAAATTTTCGATCTTGTCGCTTGCGGTCTGTTTGGTGGCAATCTTCACCGTGCGCTCGAATTCTTTGTAAGCACCGGGGTTTTCGTTCAAAATCAGATACCACTTGGGATTGTAACGAAGATAACGCAAATAAAGTTCATTGGCATAAATCTTTTTTAAGATGCTTTCATCCATTAATCCCACCAACTGTTGTAATTGGAGTTGAGAGTATTCGGTCTTCTGTTTTGAAATCCTTGCGTTATTTGCAAAACTTTGGAAATCGTATTGAGCGTTCTGCTGATGGAATCGGGATTAATTCTTTTCAAATAATTCAAGGCATTCTTAAGCGAATCGGCGCTTAAGTAGTCCACCGGTTCTTTGGTCCTGTTTTCATCTTGATATTGGATCCATTGGTGATGATTTTCGCCGAGAATCACCCAATCTTCATAGATCTGTTGCCAGGTTCTTTTTCCCGATGCCACTTCGTCATGAACTTTGGGATAGCGGGCGACAAAGTCACGAAATTCATCAAGCCGACTTGCCATATCATTCACCTCTACTTTAGTTTATTACATTCCCTTTAAATTGGTGCGAAAAAGTGCACCAATTACCCAAGCCAGCCATAAACTATGAATGGATAAGCAAATTATTTTTAAGAAAGCGAGGAAAAAGATGTTAAACCGAAAAAAACGCCAAATGCCTTTTGGTTTCGGTAATCAGCCGATGATGCCCCAAGGAATGCAGCCGATGATGCCGATGGAACAAGCCCCTTGGATGGGCGAAGAGATGCTCCCCAACTACGAAATCGAGCGATTGCAAACCGAAATCAACGAACAAAAACGGCAAATCAGCGAACTGTTAAAGCGCGTAGTACGCCTGGAAAACTATTTGGGAATCAGGGGAGAAGTTGCGGCTGAGTTTGACCGAATGCTTTAACCTGCATCAAAAGTAAAAATTAGGTTATCGCATATTCCAACCCCGTGCACAACTCATACTATAAAGTAGTCTAACGACAAAAAGGAGGGGAGTTTATGTATCAACCTAACTATGGATATGGATGTTGCCAACCGGTTAGCTCTTGCGGATTCGGATATTATGGTGGTTATGGTTACGCCTTGATTTTAGTCTTATTCATTCTTTTAGTAATCATCGGAACCGCAGTGCGCTGGTAGTATTCTAAAATAGTCGCGAAAAGGGGTGGCCCCCTTTTTTCTTTTGGGGTTTGTTGTAATCCGCTTGCATAATAAACCGATATCTAGTATAATCTAAAAAGAAACCAGAGGTGAAAACATGATAAAAGCTACCGACATTATCGTGGAAGGAAATCCGCTTCTAAGAGAAAAATCTCAGGAAGTAAATATCCCTTTGACCAAAGAAGACGAAGCTTTGCTGCTTGAGATGGTTGAATATATCGATAACTCCATGGATGAAGAAATTGCCAAAAAATATAACCTAACCCCTTCGGTGGGGATTGCGGCGGTACAGGTCGGCATACCGAAAAAAATGCTGGTGGTTTGGGCCATCGACGAAAAAGGGTATGAACATCTTTATCCGATGATTAATCCGAAAATCGTCAGTTACTCCGACGAAATGTCTTATCTTCCGATGGGGGAAGCCTGTTTATCGGTACCGCGTCAGGCGCCGGGCTATATCCATCGCCCCGCCCGGGTAACGGTTGATACTTATCTCTATGAAAAAGGAGCACTCAAAAGAGTACGCCTCCGTTTGAAAAATTATATTGCGATTGTTTTCCAGCACGAATACGATCATCTAAACGGAATTTTGTTTGTCGACCGAATCAATCAGGCCAACCCGTTTTTTGTTCCGGAAAACAGTAAACCGATTATTTTCCCGGAAGAAACCTCAAACGTCCAAAAGGCCTAACTGTTTTAAGGCTTTGAAGATACCATCTTCGGAAAGAGCGCTTGTCACCAGATGAGCGTTTTCTTTTACGCGGTCGCTGCTGTTGCCCATGGCGACGGCTGTTCCCACCGCCTGAAACATTTCGATATCGTTATCTCCGTTTCCGATGGCATACATGTCTTCGGTCAAATAGCCGAAGGTATCCTGAATGACTTTGACGCCCCGCTGTTTCGATTCCCCTTTTTCCACAATATCGCAGCCGAAACGTCCCCATTTTAAAAACGACAATTCCGGAAGTTCGCGTTCCATGGCGTCAACCACAACCGTGTCCGCAAACAGCCAAACCATCGAAACGGGAGCCGTAAAATCGAAGCCTTCTTTTTCGCAATCGACAATCCGGTCGTTGGATCGTTCCGAAAAAAATTTATGGATATCTTCGGAATAAGAATAAACATATGCTTTGTCAATGGTAACGTAACCGATCGGAGCTTGGTACTTAACGGCGGTTTCGTGAAGTTTAAGCAAATGTTCTTTTTTCATGGTATTGTAAAAAATGGTTTTGTGGTTCACCATGACATGTTGGCCGTTTAACAACAAAAGCCCTTTAAAAAGAGGAATGATTTCTTCGATTACGGCTAAAGTATAAGAACTCCTTCCGGTGGCAAGATATAAATCGACATCGGGCAAAAGATGGTTTAAGGCATCAATGGTCGATTTCGGTATTCCGTTATGTTTATCGAACAGCGTGCCGTCCAAGTCAACAAATAAGGCTTTTCGTCTTGTCATAAAATTGTTCCTCATTTCCTTTGAAAGTAGTATAACATATTTTGACGGATTTAACCTTTAAATTACAATGCAAAAGCAAAACGATTGCGGGGCAAATGAATTGAATTGCTTATTGCTTCCCATTTTTGCAAAAATAAGGTATACTATTATAAATAGAATTAAACTCTAACAAAAGAAAGGATTAGATATGAACTCAAACAAAACACAAATCAAGAAAGGAAAGGATCCCAGCAACGAAGTCAAGATATTCGCTTTAGGCGGCCTGGGCGCTGTCGGAATGAATATGTACGTCGTTGAGGTGGCAGACCAAATCATCGTGATTGATGCGGGGATCTTGTTTGCCGGCGGAGAAGCTCCGGGTGTCGACTACATCATTCCCGATGTCTCCTACCTCAAAGAAAACGAGCAGCGGATTGTTGGTCTCTTTATCACACACGGTCACGAAGACCACATCGGGGGCATTCCGTTTTTGGTCCAAAAAGTCAAAATCCCCGCCATTTATGCCTGTGGGCTGGCTGTGGGACTGATTCAAAATAAAATGCGCGAATACCCGCAATTATCCTATAATATAATCTCTTATAATGACGATTCGGTATATAAATTTTCTCGTTTTTCGATATCATTTTTCCGTACCAACCACAGCATTCCCGATTCCTTCGGAATTGCCATCAAAACCAATTTAGGTTATGTCATCTATACCGGGGATTTCAAATTCGACTTCACCCCAATCGGCAAAGCTGCCGATTATTACAAAATGGCACGCATGGGCGAGGAAGGGGTTTTGTGTCTGTTATCGGACAGCACCAATGCCAATATAACCAATTTCTCCCTTTCGGAAAAGAAGATTGCGCAAAACATGCAAAATCTCTTTTCGCAAATCAAGGGACGGATTATTGTGGCAACCTTCGCTTCTAATGTCTTCCGCGTTCAGCAAATCTTGAATGCCAGTTACCAAACCGGAAGAAAAGTGGTCGTATTCGGCCACAGTATGGAAAAAACCATTGAAGTGGCCACCAAGCTGAAGTACATCAATGTTCCGAAAGGCACGATAATCAGCACCCGGGAACTTCAGAATGTCGAAGACCATAAAATCACTTTGCTCTGCACGGGATCCCAAGGCGAACCGATGGCCGCCTTGTCGAGGATTGCCAACGGCACGCACAAACACATCAAACTTCAGGCCGGCGATACCGTGGTTTATTCGAGCAAAGCCATTCCCGGCAACGAACAATTCATCAATCGCAATATCAACAAGATGGTGCAGGCCGGCGCCAATGTCATCAAAAACAGTCCGCTTACCGACACGCATACAACGGGACATGCTTCCGAAGCCGAAATACAGTTGATGTTATCGCTCATCAAACCGAAGTATTTCATTCCGGTTCACGGCGAATATTATATGTTGCAAAAGCACGCGAATATTGCGGTCAACATGGGATTGAAAAAGGAAAACACTTTTGTCCTAGATAACGGCGACGTGGTGACATTTACCGAAAAAGGCGCCAAAGTTAACAAAGCGGCAGTATTTGCGACCGACATTTATCTTGACTCCAGTCTCAGCGACGTCGACAGCAACATCCTGAAAGAACGAAAACACCTGGCCGACGAAGGAATCATCACGATTGCCTTTACAGTGAGCAAAGAAAAACGAATCCTGGCTCCGACGACCTTGGAGACCAAAGGATTCGTCGATGTGGAAAAATCCGCCGATTTGGTGCAAAAGATTATCAAGAAAGCAGACGAAATCTTCAAAGGACTGCTGTCCCGTTATAAATACATTGTCGAGAAAAACTTCCGGCACCAGATCCTGCAACAGCTGTCCCAATATATTTACGACGAAACCGAACGCAGGCCTTTCATCGTGCCGATTATCATGATTGTTTAATTTGATTACAAACAGACGAATCCTTTAACGGGATTCGTTTTTTGTTAAAAAAATGCCCTTTCTTTTCGAAAGAGCAAAGAATCAGAGATTATTGAAAGACTGTTTGAACAAGTGATAAAGGTTTCGCGTCATCATGGCATCCTGCAGGGCATCGTGATCCTGTGTTTCGGGAATTTCTTCGTCAAAGAAAGCGAACGCATTGAAGAGGCCGATATCGGTTTTGATGCCATAATAGTTTTTCAGGATTTGCATCAGGTTGATAAAATTCATGCGCATGGTAATCGGTTTCAGTTTGTGGAGTTCATAGGCCCTTTCCAAAACCTTGATGTCGTTTTTGCCCCAAACATAGATTGTCGGCTGGTAAAGATTGATGATGTCCTTCAGACGATAGTAGAAGGTGCGAAACGATATCGCATTTTGGAAATCGCTTTTTTTAAGATTGAGAAACTTATAGGTTCTGAGGTTCAAACCCGAATGGCGTTTGGGTTTGATTAAGCTTTGTTCTTTCAGAATGACTTGTCCTTTTTCGTCTTCCAAATAAAATCCGTATTGCACAATTTCGGCCACAAATTCCTGGCCTCCTTGAAACGAATACGGCGGCAGCGTAAATTCCAAATCCAGGAACATCCGATACCCTTTTTTATTCAGAACCGATTGGACACCGCGACGAATCGTAGTTAGATCGAAGTACACCGTCATCTTCGATTGGCTGCGTCTGATCATTTTGACGAAATTGACTACTTCGTATGCCAAAATTTTGGTTTTCCGTCTGCCTGTGAAAATAACATGAGGCAACTGATTATCATGGCATTTCAGGTGCACAAAAAGGCCAGGTTGAAGATAAACATTGAATTGCTTCATTTGGGAGCGCGTAAGATAAAAATACTGGATTTTATCGCGTATTTTGATTTCAAATATTCGTTCTTTTAAATGGATCCGTCGGATCACGCCATAGACAATTTGCATAACCTTTTTCTCTTTCTAAACAAATAACCTCCTAAAGATTAATTGCTTGCATTTTGATTAATTCCAACAACGCCTGACTACGGCCTTTGACGCCTAATTTTTGAATAACATTGGAAATATGATTGCGAACGGTTTTACTACTGATATTCAATAGGGCAGCAATTTGGTCGGTATCACGATTTTGGACGAGCAGTTCAAATATTTCTTTCTCCCGATTCGTCAATAGTTTTTTCATATGTCCAACATTATCACGATAATTATTGATATGCATAACATCCCCCTTAATCAATGTATAATATGCATCGTCAAGAAAGGGTGTCACTGCCTGACAGACTTTTTAGTAAATGTACGGCGATTTTTTCGGGAAAGCCCAAGGCTTTCAGTTTGTCAAGCGAAGCGTTTTGAATATCTTCGAGGGAATCGAAATTGGCAAGGAGAACTTTCTTGCGATTGGGACCGATTCCCTTGATTTCATCGAGTTTGGAAGCAAGCGCGCTTTTCGTATGCACGTTTTTGAAATAGGAAATCGCATAGCGATGGACTTCGTTTTGCATCGCTTCCAAAAGCAAAAAGACATTTTCTTTTTTGTCGATTGTTATTTCTTCGCCGTTTTGGTTGATAAGTGCGCGGGTTCTGTGTTTATCGTCTTTGACGATGCCCGCTACCGTAATACCGTCGATCCCGACGGCTTTTAAAGCCTGCAAAGCCGCACTGACCTGCGGTTTTCCTCCGTCGACCAGGATTAAATCCGGTTTCCGCAGATTTTCTTTCAAAACCCGCGAATACCTTCTTTTGATGACCTCCTGCATGGTTTTAAAGTCATCGGCACCGGAAACGGTGCGGATTTTGAATTTTCGGTAATCTTTCGGCGAAGGAACCCCGTCAATATAGGTAACCATGGCACTTACAGCACTGGCGCCGCCGATATTGGAGTTATCGAAGATTTCCATAACCGCAGGAAAAGGAATACCCAGGATTTCGCCGAGCCGCGCCGCCGCATCCTTTGTCCGGCTTACTTTCTGAAGTCTCAGTTTTTGCCAGTTTTCCAGATTAATTTTGGCATTTTCCGATACCAAGTCCACCAGTTTCTTTTTGAGTCCTTTGATCGGAATGCTGACCTTGGTTTCCAGACTCGATTTAAGCAACTCGACGTCTTCCACATAAGGTATCAGGATTTCCGAAGGTTTGACGTTGTTTTTAAGCAAATAGAATTGCGAAATATAGCTCGTCAAAGCTTCGTCGACCGAACCGTACAAATCAAAAACTTCCCCGTTCCGTTCGGTGACTTTGCCGGAACGCATGTGGAAGACCTGGATGGCGATGACATCGTCTTTGGCATAACAACCGAAAATATCGCGGTTGATTTTGTCTTCCAGGGTCATCTTTTGTTCGTCTTTGACGGTTTTGATGCTGTTGATCATTTCCCGGTATTCGATTGCTTTTTCGAATTCCAGGTTGTCCGAGGCTTCCTGCATTTTGGCTTCAATTTTTTTAAGAATGCTGGTGTCGTTACCGTTTAAGAAAGTGGCTACTTCCTGTTTCAAACCGTCATAAGTTTCTTTGGTGACGACATTGATGCAAGGAGCTAGGCACTGACCCAAAAAATAATACAGACAAGGCTTTTTGGGAAGTTTCAGACATTTGCGAAACGGATAGATTTTGTTGAGCATTTCCACGATGTCCCGCGCCGCTTTGGCATTCGGATACGGTCCGAACAGTTTCCCTTTTTTGGCCAACCAGTGATTGATATCCCGGGTTATCACAAGCCGCGGGTGTTCTTCGCCGGTAATGCAAATATAAGGATAAGTCTTGTCGTCCATCAAAAGAATATTGTATTTCGGACGGTATTCTTTGATGAAATTAAGTTCCAACAAAAAGGCTTCCAGTTCGCTCGATGTGACGATGTATTCGAAAGTGGCGATATCCTGAATCATTCTGGTCGTTTTGGCGTCGTGCGAACCCGTGAAATAACTGCGCAAACGGTTCTGCAGGTTTTTGGCCTTGCCGACATAGATGATTTCGCCTTTTTCGTTTTTCATCTGATAACAGCCGGGAAGTTTGGGAACAAGTTGCAAATGCTCTTTTATATTCATAGCCGTCTCCTCTAGCAAATAGTATACCATTTTTTGAAGAAAAAAGAAAATGTTTTTGTTATTGTTTGTCGGTATGATTATTAAATACACAAAAAAACACAATCAGGCAAGCATTAGGGGCTTAACCGATTGTGTTTTTTCGTTTTATTCTTTTTTGATTTCTTCCAGAATTTTTTCGATTCGGTTGCCGTATTCGAGCGATTCGTCGTATTTGAAACGAAGTTCCGGCGTCTTGCGCAAATCCAAACGTTGGGCAAGTTCGGTTCTGAGATAGCCTTTGGCTTCTTCCAAGGCTTTCTTGGTGGCCTGAATTTCGTTTTCATCGCCCATGATGGTGTACCAGATGGTGGCAAGCGACAAATCGGTGGTTACTTTGACTTTGGTAACCGAAACATATTTCAACAAAACGTTTTTGGCTTCCATTAAGAGGATATTGGATAATTCGCGCCCTATGTTTTTTTCAATCCGTTCATATTTGACTGACATCTTATTCTCTTCCTTCCTCTTCCATGATAAAGCATTCGATGAAATCGCCTACTTTAATATCGTTATAGTTTTCGATCGTTAGGCCGCATTCATACCCGGCTTTTACTTCTCTTACGTCATCTTTGAAACGTTTCAAAGAAGAAATCTTTCCGGTATAAATGACGATACTGTTGCGGATCAGGCGAACGCTGGCATTCCGTTGCACGAGACCGCTCGTAACATAGCATCCGGCGATTGTGCCAATCTTGCTTGCTTTGAAGGTCTCTCTTACTTCCGCTTCGCCCAGGATTTTTTCGGTCATTACCGGATCGAGCAAGCCTTTAACGGCCATTTCGATATCTTCCTGAAGTTTATAGATGATATCATACAAGCGGATTTCGATGCCCTTGGATTTGGCATATTCGGTAATGGCGGCCTGCGGACGGATGTTGAAACCGATAATAATCGAGTTGGAAGCAATCGCCAGGTTGACATCCGATTCGGTGATGGCACCGACGCGGGAAGCCACGATATTGATTTTGGTTCCTTCAATATTGATTTTTTCCAAAAGTCCCCGAATAGCTTCAATCGAACCCTGGACATCGCAGCGGATGATCAGGTTGAGTTCTTTGACTTCTTCGTTCTTTTGCGATTTCATGAGTTCGGCCAGCGAAATGGATTTGCCGACGCCTTTTTCTTCGTTGAATTTGTTTTGGGCTCTGATTGAGGCAATTTCCCGGGCTTTTCTTTCGTCGTTATAAATCATGAAACGTTCGCCCGCAAACGGCACTTCTTCGATACCCGTAATTTCAACCGGTTTCGAAGGACCGGCAATCGTCACTGGACGGCCGTTTTCGTCGTACATCGCACGGATTTTACCGTAGGTGTTACCGACGACGATAACATCGCCCACTTTGATGGAACCGTTTTGAACAAGTAATGTGGCGACCGGTCCGCGGCCTTTGTCAAGTTTGGCTTCAATAACGGTTCCCACGCCCAAACGGTTAGGATTGGCTTTCAGATCTTTCATGTCGCTCACAAGGAGCACCATTTCCAAAAGTTCATCCACGCCCTGGCCGGTTAAAGCCGAGATTGGCACGATGATAGTGTCGCCACCCCATTCTTCCGCCACCAAATTGTATTCGGTAAGTTGTTGTTTGATGCGTTCCGGATTGGCCTGAGGACGGTCCATCTTGTTGACGGCAACAATGATTGGGACTTTTGCGGCTTGGGCATGTTCGATGGCTTCCACGGTTTGCGGCATAAGGCCGTCGTTAGCGGCTACCACAAGAATTACAATATCGGTAATCGAGGCACCGCGGGCCCGCATTTCTGTAAATGCTGCATGCCCCGGGGTATCGATAAAGGTGACCAAACGGCCGTTCTTTTCAACCTGATAAGCACCGATGTGTTGGGTGATTCCTCCGGCTTCGCCTTTGACGACATGGCTGCTGCGAATGGTATCGAGCAGCGTTGTTTTGCCATGGTCGACGTGGCCCATAATCGTTACAACCGGCGGACGCGGAACCAACTGATCGCTTTCGTCGATAATTTCCATTTCGTCGAAACGTACCAAATCGGTAATTTTCTTGTCTTTGACTTCATAGCCGTATTCCATGGCAATCAGTTCGATCGTATCGCGGTCGAGGACGCTCGTGGCGCTGGCCATAACGCCGATTGAAACAAAGAGTTTTTTAACCAAATTGGTTACCGAAGTGTTCAAAGCTTCGGCGACTTCGATAACGGTCATGCCGGCTTCATAATACACAACATTTTCTTCAACCGGGGTTTCCAAATGCAAAGCGTGTTTGCCTTTTTTTGGAACCGGTTTTTTGACAAGTCCGCGTCTCTTTTTGGTCAGCGAACCTTCGGAGTCGGTATCTTTTTTCTTTATTCTTACTTCGCGTTTGATATTGTATTCGTCGTCATCCAAAAATTCGCCGTATTTGGACAGCATTTCTTCATCGATGCGTGGTACAACCGGCTCATCGTCGAAATAAAGCGGTTTGGATGCTTTCGGTTTGGAAACGACTTGTTTTTCTGGCTGAGACTTAGGCTGAGGAGTAGGTGAACTAGGTGTTTTGGTTGCGGATGTTTTAACCTGTTGAGGCTGAGGTTTTTGCTGAGCCTGCTTGATTTGCGGTTGGGGCTGCTGCTTGGCCTGAGGCTGAGGCTGCTTGACGGCGGTTTGCGGTTGTGGTTGCTTGGTCTGCGGTTGCGGCTGTGGTTGCTTGGTCTGCGGCTGAGGCTGTTGTTTGGCCTGAGGTTGCGGTTGCGGTTTTACCTCTTTTTTAGGTTCCGCCCTGACAATCGGCACAACGGTTTTCGGTTTTGCTGAGGTTTTTGCTTTTCCGTCCTTCTTGGCCGATTTGAACGGATAAGGGACGTTGAAATAACGAGCTAGCTTTTTTTCTACCTCTTTTTCCACAAATGTATCGCCTTGCATGGAAACATCCACACCGACATTCGAAAGCAGTTCCAGTATCTTTTCTTCCGGACAATTAAATATTTCGACTAATTCTTTAACTTTCATTATTTTCACCTATTCTTTCCTCTGTAAGGAGCTCGTTGATTTTTTTCACAAACCCTTCATCAATAAGCCCGACCATCTTCTGATTGGTTTTGCCGATGGCATGCGATAACTCAGGGGTTGTAAATATTTTGATAATCGGCACACCGTAAAAGTATGCTTTTTTTTCGATTTTGTCTATTGTTTTGGGGGAAGCATCGCTTGCAAGAACAATCAACTTTAAATGGGACATTTGCTCGATCACCGCATCCGTTCCCATGGCCAGTTTTCCGCTTCTTCTGGCTAAACCCAAGAGTTGCAGAATTCTATTTTTGTTTGTCACTCGCTTCACCCAGCATTTCCAACAGTTCCGAATAAATGCTTTCCGGAACTTCGGTTTCCAAATGACGGTCGAGCACTTTTTTCTTTTTGGCTTGGTTGATTGCGGTTTTGCTTTTCGATAAATAAGCTCCCCGCCCCCGGGCTTTTCCCGTCAAATCGATAATAATATTTCCTTCGGGTGTTCGGACGATGCGAAACATGTCCATTTTCGGATGTTGTTCATTGGTGGCGACGCATTTTCTGAGCGGCACTTTACGCGGTTTCAACATGTCGTACTCCCCCTATTTGTTCAATACATTAATCTTAAACTTGATTCCTTCTTGATAAGCTGTCGATTCGTCTTTGATGTCAATTTTCCATCCCGTAGCTTGCGAAGCCAAACGGGCATTTTGTCCGCCTTTGCCGATGGCAAGCGAAAACTGCGAATCCGGAACGATTACGGTTGCTTTTTTCTCTTCCGGATCAGGCAAAACCGATAGGACGGTTGCCGGTGTCAAAGCTTCCGCTATCAGCCGAATCGGATCGTCACTCCAGACAAAGATGTCGATGCGTTCGCCGTTCAAGGCTTGGTTGATTTGTTTTACCCGCATGCCTTGCGGACCGACGCAGGATCCTTTCGGATCGACATCCGGATTGTTACTTATGACGCCGACTTTGCTGCGGTATCCCGCATCCCGAGCTACGGCCATCACTTCGATGACGCCGCTTGCGACTTCCGGAATTAAGGTTTCGAACAAACGTTTGACGATATCCCGGTGAACCCTAGATACATATACTTTCGGGTCTTTGCCTGTTTCTTCGACTTTGGTTATATATACTTTGATGGAGCTGCCCTTCTGCAAAACTTCGCCAGGCAAGCTTTCCGAAAGCGGCATATGGGTAATCGTGTTAAGGCCAAGCGAAAGAATAACCGCATTCTCGGTCACGTCTTGGACCGTTGCGCTGATCATTTCGTTTTCGCGTTCTTTGAAGAATTCGTAGGCTCTTTTTCGTCCCAATTCTTTGATGCCTTGGGTAAAGATTTGCTTAAATTGGGTTGCGCCTTTGCGGCCGATATCGGTGGCCAGATTGATTTCTTTCCGGATAATATCGCCAACTTTAACCTTTTGTTTGATTTCTTTGGCATCTTCCAAAAGGATTTGCCCTTTCGGACCCTCGGGGTCGATTTCTTCCACGACGGTGTTGACGTTCCAGGCGCGGATTGTTTTCTTTTCGTGCGAAAATTCTACCTCGATTTCACCGGTAAAGCCTTCCAAAGCGCAGGCTTTGGCAAGCGCAACGCGCACCTTTTCCTGAACGTCTTCTAGAGCCAAATTCCGCTCTTGGGCAACCAGTTCCAATGTTTCATAAAAATTCTTACTCGTCATTAAAATGCTCCTACTCTAAAATTCAATCGCTAAACGGATTTTAGCAATCAAATTGTATGGTATTTGAACCTCTTTGGTAAATTGTTTGATTTTGGCTTTTAGGGTTAATATTTCGCCGTCAAAGTTAAGGATATGTCCTTCAAACTCTTTGATGGCGGCATTACCCACTTTGATTTTTTCGTATGTCTTGACCGCTACGTATTTGCCGATGGAAGCTGTGATTTCTTCCTTGGTTTTCAATTCTTTTTCAATACCAACGGAAGAAACTTCCAAATAGTATTCGTTGGGGATGGGATCAACCTCGTCGAGCATTTCGCTGACTTTTTCGCTTACGCTTGTGGTATCGTCAATCGAAATGCCTTCTTTTTTGTCGATAATCAGACGCAGTATCTGCATTCCGTTTTCCCGAACCCATTCCACGCTCACGAGTTCGACGCCCAAATCGGTACAAATCGGCAAACTCAAATCGTAAATTTTCTGTTCCAAACTATTCATAAAAAACCTGCCTATCAAATGAAAGAGTGAGCAACGCTCACCCCAAAACATTATCTCGTACATATTCTACCATGTTGATGGTAATAAGTCAAGTATTTAAATTATAATCCCGAGTTGGGTCAATCAATCTTTTGCGCCTTTATTTATTATATGCGAAAATTACCTTTTTTATTTGAAGCGGAAATATTCTTGGCATTATTTTCGTAAACAGGCCCTAAAATATTTATATCCATATCGCTTGCTAAATCTCGCTATTTCGCATACAATAGTTTATAGGTGAAATAATATGAACAACAATATGATTACAATTAAATTAAAAAACGAAACACGGCTTGTGCCGAAAGGTTCAACACTGCTGTCGCTATTACCGGATGAACAAAAGAAAAAGTTCTTTGTGGCTTTGGTCAACGGCCGGGTCAGAGAATTGAGTTTCAAAATCAGTTTTGATGCGGAAGTGGAATTTTTGGATTTGACCCATTCGGAAGCCGGCAAAGCTTACGAAGCCAGTTTGCGCTATGTCATCGCCATGATTTTCAATGAACTGTATCCGGAAGAATCGATCCGTTTCAGTTACAATGTATCGCGTTCGATCTTTTGCCAACCGCTCGGTAATTTCCATATTGAAAGACGGATTGTCGATCAGGTGGCCAACCGCTTAAGAGAAATCGTGGATGCCGACATTCCGATTGAACGGGTAACCGTTTCGACGGAAGAAGCCATTCAAATTTATCAAAAATTCAATTTGCACGATAAAATCGATATTCTCAAATACCGTCCCGAAAAGGATGTCCATTTATACCGTTGCGGTAATTATTTCAATTATCTTCACAGTTATATGGTTCCTTCCACCGGTTATTTGCAAAACTTTATTTTGCGCCCTTACAGCCCGGGAATCATCATCCAGTATCCGCGTTACGAATTAAACGGCCAAATACCGCCGTTTGAAGAAGCCCCGACTTACGGCCGCACCTTGAAACGCGCTTATGAATGGGCGAAATTGATCGATACGCAAACCATCTACCGCATCAACGAAAAACTGACTCCGGAAAACACCGTCGATTTTATCCAAATCTGCGAAACCAAGCACAACAACATGCTTTCCGAAATCGGCAATTTGATTAAAGCCGATATCGATAACATTCGGCTGATTGCGATTGCGGGACCGTCCAGTTCGGGTAAAACAACCTTTTCCAACCGCCTTCGTTTGCAACTGATGGCACTCGGCATCAACCCAGTCATGATTTCCATCGACGATTATTACCTCGACCGCGACAAAATCCAACCGGACGAAAACGGCGAAATCGATTTGGAAGACATCAAGACCATCGATGTCGAGCTGTTCAACCAACATATGTATTCCCTCATCAACGGGGAAGAAGTCGAACTTCCGCGGTTTGATTTCATGACGGCCAAACGGGTTCCCGGACGCAAGATTAAAGTCGATCCGCACTCCCCAATCATTATCGAAGGAATTCATGCTTTGAACGAACAATTGAGCGCTTCGATTCCGAAACACCAAAAGTTCAAGATCTTCATTTCCCCGCAAATCCAAATCAGCATCGACAACCACTCCCCGATGAGCACCACGGATTTACGGTTGATCAGACGTTTGGTGCGCGACTTTAAATTCCGTAACGCTCCGGCCAAACGGACGCTTTCGATGTGGCCTTCGGTTCGAAGAGGCGAATTCAAATGGATATATCCGCACCAGGAACAAGCCGATTATGTCTTCAATTCGGAACTAACCTATGAGCTCGGCGTCTTAAAGAAATATGCTCTTCCGATTCTCAAAGAAATCGGCCCGACCGATGAAGATTTCATCGTGGCCAACCGTTTGATCAAGTATTTGAAATATTTCCGCTCGATCGATGACGATGCGATACCATGCAATTCCTTATTGCGCGAATTTATCGGAGGTTCCTGTTTCAACGTTTAATTAAAGGGGTGAACTTTTTTGACCAACATCTCCATCCACACATCGCTTGCGGAGTTGATAAAAACTTATCCGGAGATTAAAGAAATTCTGTTAAGTTTGGGATACGAAAAAATCGAAAGCCCCTTAATTCTTAAAACCGTCGGACGCCTGATGACATTGAACAAATTTTCAGAGTTAAACGACATCAGCATGGAACATTTGAAAAACGTCTTTGCCAGACACGGTTTTACACTGACCTAATAAAATAAATCCTTTTGGGTTCAAACCAAAAGGATTTTTTTATTGGTTATAGTTTGCTTAAAAAAGGTTTCTAAAAAAATTGCTTTTATTGGTCTTGGTTTAAGCAATACATCAGAATTCCGCCGGCTACCCCGACATTGAGCGATTCCACGCCGTTTTGCATCGGTATCATCAGAATTCGGTCGACGAGCTGGTTGATTTCCGGGCTTACCCCTTGCGCTTCGTTTCCGAGCACCAAAGCATAACGGTCCTGTTTTTCAACCGGCTTCGGTTTTATTCCGCCTTTCAATCCGGTGCCATAAATTGTAAAACCTTTTTCTTTAAGTTTTCCGATTTCCTTTGTCAAATCGCGGTAAAGGATGGGAATCCGAAAAAGCGCCCCTTGGGTCGAACGGATAACTTTTTCGTTGTAACAATCGACCGTATCGGAACTGGCAATGATGGCATCCATCCCCAAAGCCGCAGCCGATCTGATCAGCGTTCCCAGATTGCCGGGGTCTTGAAGACGGTCAAGCAAAAGAATGCGCTTAAACCGAGTATTTTCGGTTTTGGGCATTGCAACAACCCCGATAATGGGTTGAGGCGATTTGGTCGTAGAAAGTTTGGCGATGATTGCTTCGTTTACCAAATACCCGGGACAGGAAAACATCTCCAAATCATCGGCTTTCAAGGCAAACACTTTGGTTAATAGACCCAAGCGAAAGCTTTCTTCAACCAAATGATAACCTTCGACCAAAAAAGCTTTTTGGCGGTCGCGGTATTTTTTTATTTTCAGTTTGGCTGTTTCGATAATCAGCGGGTTGTTGACCGAGGTTATTTGGTTCATTTTTTTCCCCTTATTTGAAATAATTTATGAATTGGTCGACAAACGGTTTAATATCGGTGAAACAGCCACGACAAAATTAATCAGAGTAAAGATGCTGTGGCCGACAATCCACCATTTTAGAAAGACTCTTTGTGTCTTCTTTTTGCGAAAGAATAAACAAAAAATAAAATCCAAGCCAATCAGGATAATAAGATAGGCAAGAAAAGGCAACAAAGTGCGAATCCAAATCCAAAACTCGGTCGCGTTTCTGTAGGCGTTCAAATCTTTTTCCCAGGAAAAGGTTTCGACTAGGAAAGCGAAACCGATAACCCGAATCATAATCCAAGAAGAAAACCAAAGAAGGACTAACATGTATAAATAAATAATCGGATTGATTTCGTCCAAAAGGGTGTGTTTTCTTTCTTTTTTTTTGATGATGACTCCTTCATCGGTAAATTGTTCTTCATATACGACTTCCCCGTTTTCGTCATGTTCTTTTTCGATTACCAAATCGTTCAGAACTTGGAATTCTTCTTGCAATAGATCGATTTCTTCGTCGGACATCGTAGGGGGATTGCCGTTCAGGATTGCTTCATTGTAGGCATTGATTAATTCCAAAACTTCCTTTTTTCGGGCCAATGCTTCCTCGTAAGTATCGGGAATGTTTATTTTCTTCATCATCTGTCCACCTTTCATTTTTTTGTGTTTTGGCAAGGGATTTTTTATCCTTTTTTAAGGTGTTTTTTATTTAATAATATCAGCTTCAAAAATTCCTAAATCTGTTACTTTAAATGTAAATGACCAAAGCGAGTGGTGATTACTTTAAATAATCGGAACTTGGGAAACAAGAAATTCTCGATAAAACAGGGAGTCTTTTTCATTTTCAAAATTTGCTTATGTATATTATACCACATTTTTTTAAAGAGTTAGTTTTAAATAATCAAACCAAAAAATTAAATATGTTATTAAAGAATTATTTTTCCTTTGCAATAAAAATTCCTTAAAAAACGACTATGTGCATCACATTATTCGGTTGCTTTGATTCTAACCGTTTTTTAATTTTTGGATACGGTCTCGGATGACGTTGTCTACCTTTTTTAACTGTTACCCTCGCTAATCGTTAACTGAATTGAATAAAAAGTAAATAAGGCCGAGAATTTAACCTCGTCTTTACAAGTAAATTAGTTATAAAAATGTTTGAATATCCTGGTTTAACCACTCAAAGAATCTAAACATTAATTCCCGATGTTAAAAAAGGACGTAATATTGAACATTTTCTTTCAGAAGGACTTTTGTCTTCCGGACGTAAAACCACACCTATTTATAAGACAAAAATAAAAAAGTGTCAACGGAAAAATGCTTGACACTTTTTATGAAATCAGATTAATGAAAAATCTATCATCACTACTTACCTTTTAATTGTGATTGAGCCATTGCGACTAACCGACGGGTAATTTCTCCTCCCACTGTTCCGTTTTGACGGGCAGTAGTGTCAGGACCTAATTGAACACCCAATTCGTTCGCAATTTCGTTTTTCATTTGCGAAAGAGCATTTTCAGCACCTGGTACAACAAGACGGTTTTTGCTTGAAGTATTGGATGTTGAAGTGTTGAAAGATGAATTGTTCATTGATTTCACCTCCTGTCGATGATATTATGTACCACATTCGGTGAAATTATAATCATTTTCTGCTGGTAGTTTTAGGCGGATTATGCGAAATTTACCACTATTTAAAACAAATCGATTGGCCCCACAACTTGGTAATGTTGTTTGGTAGAAAGGACGATGGTTTCGATTCTTTTCATCGCTTCTTCCACCGATTTTTCAAAATCAAAATTTTGTTCTTCTTTTTCGGCGACATGCAGGCGCGGTTTGATCTGCGGATGGCGAGGAACGAAGACGGTGCAACAATCTTCGAAAGGACGAATCGAAATATCGTAAGTTCCGATATCCCTGGCAATATTGATGATTTCTTCTTTGTCCATCATCGCGAGAGGTCTTATTACCGGCATGGTTACAACCGAATTGATGACGCTCATGCTTTCCAAGGTTTGGCTTGCCACCTGGCCGATGCTTTCGCCGTTGATGATAATCTCGGCTTGGATTTTTTTAGCCAGCCGTTCGCTGATTCGATACATCATTCTTCGCATGATGGTAATACCGTAATCTTCCCTGACATATTGGTAGATTAGCTGTTGAAGGGTGGTAAACGGTACGACATGTAACAAAATAGTGCCGTTTAAAGTGTAAGGAGCAAGCTGTTCCAAAAGATCGACTACTTTCTGCAAAGCATTGTCGCTTGTGTAAGGCGGAGAGGCAAAATGGACAGCTTCGATTTCGACGCCTTTTTTGATGGCCAAATAACCCGCTACCACGCTGTCGATGCCGCCGCTTACCATCAACAATCCCTTGCCCTGAATATGGGCCGGAAAACCGCCCATTCCCAAAATGACTTCGGTATAGATATATGTTCCTTCATCCCGGACATCCAAAAATAGCGTGAAATCGGGATGACGCATATCGGCTTTTAAATCCGGAAGCGACTTGAACAAGTAACTTGCCACCGTTTGGGAAATTTCCAATGAAGTAAGGGGAAACTGTTTATAGGCGCGGTTGGTTTCGACTTTAAAAGTCCTTTTGCCTTTGGCAAGCTCCTGTTGCATGATTTCCAAAGCCGCATTTTTAATGCTTTCCAAATCGGACTCGCAACGATAGACCACGCTGAACGAATAAATTCCCGGGATTTTTTTAAGGATAGGGATGATTTCTTCTGGGTCATGATCGTTTAAAACGATATAATAACGAAGTCCTTTGTTTTGAAAAACCAAATTCGGAAAATGGGCCAATGCGGTTTTGATATGTTGGATGATTCTTTGGGTAAATTGATTGCGATTGGATTTTTTTAAACTCAATTCGCCGTAACGAATCAATATATGTTTTTCCATGTAAATTACCTATTCTTTCTACCTTTCATTATTGTTTTTCCGGGCAAAATAATTTGAGCTTATCTAGCAAAAACCGAAGTTCTTCGACGGTGTTTTCGCTCGACAAACTTACCCGAATGGAACTAAGCGCGCGTGCTTCATCTTTGGTCATGGCAAGAACCGTGGCCTGAGGTTTTTTCAGTTTGGAACTGCAGGCGCTTCCAGTCGCAACATATATATCAAAACTTTCCAAATAATGCATGACGGTTTCGGAGTTTTTGCCCAAGACGCTGAAGTTAAGCAAATAAGGCGAATAATTGTTTATTCCGCCGTTGATGGCAATGGTCGGAATTTGGGCCAATTCCCGGAACAAAAACCGATGCAGGGTGTGCGCTTTTTCGTAGTTTTCTTTTTGGTTTTTAAGCGCATCTTCGGCCGCTTTTGCCAAAACAACCGCTTTTCCGATATCCATCGTTCCCGGATATTGGGTGGAAGAAGCTTTGAGCGGCAAACTCAAGGCAAGCTTGGAATTGTAAATCAAAGCTCCCGAAGCTTTCAAACCGTGGATTTTATGGGCGCTGATTGTAAATAAATCGACGTCCTGAAGGTTAAAATCCATTTCGACTTTGCCGATGCCCTGGATGCCGTCCACATGAAGTTTGGCTTTCGGAAATTTTTTCAAAATTTCGCAAACTTTTCGAATTGGCTGAATCGCTCCCACTATATTATTAACCCATTGAATTGATACTAAAATGGTATCTTTTGATAGAACTTGTTGCAATTGTTCAAGATTTACGATTCCGTCGGAATCGACATCCAAATAATAAACCTTAAAACCTTTTTTTTCAAAATCGACAAACGGTTCCAATACCGAAGGGTGTTCGATTTTGGTCGTAATAATTGTTCCTTTTTGATTCAGATAATTGTTACATACACCGTAAATCGCAAAATTGTTGGCTTCGGTGCCGCCGCTCGTAAAAAGGATTTGGTGGGTTTTCGGCACATTCAGGGCTTTGGCAAGTCTTTCGGTGGCCAGTTCCAAAACAGCTTCGGCTCTTTGCCCCGGTTGATAAGGGCTGTTCGAATTATGCCAATAATTCAGATGGGTTTTCTGATATAATTCCAAATATTCCGGTTTAGGCTTGGTTGTCGCCGCGCTGTCTAAATATATCATCTTCATCAATCCTTATTCTTTCTTTTTTTCTTCTTTTTTCTTTCTGTGATACATATAAAAGCAATACTTTTGCAATCCCGTTTAAAAGGGGGTATACTATTAACTGAGGTGGTTGCATTGAGACATGTTGAGTACTGTCCGCATGGTGTATGTGCAAAAAAAATTACCTTTGACATAACGGACGACGATAAACTGACCAACCTCCGTTTTTATGGTGGATGCAAAGGCAATTTAAGCGCCATTGCGAAGGTGATTGATGGTTATCCCATCAATAAAATCATAACCTTACTCGATGGCAACCCTTGTGGCAACCGTGATACCAGTTGCACCGATCAGTTGGTAAAAGCCATCAAGGAAAGTCAATCATCCAAATAGGGAAAACATCAAGAACACTTCTTGGTGTTTTTTTATTTAAGCGAATAGATATATGCTTTGCCAGCTTTTTCCACGAAGGAAATCGCTCCGACGGTTTTTAACACCTGGATGGCAAGGACCGCTTCCTTGGGCGATAAAGGCATAAGGGACTTAAAAGTTTTTACGCTGAACTTGGGTGGAAGGGCCTCAAGATACTTTTGGTAATCTTCTTTGGCGGTCAGGGAAATTGTTTCATCGAACCAGACCGGGATTTGGTCAACTTTCGTAGCCCCTTTCTTTTTGTTTTTCGAATATCCGTCCAGCATCCGATATTCGTTGATTTTGCACATCGCGATTAAGATTTCGAGATTGGGGTGGTTCAGATAATCCCGGATGAAATATAGCTCTTTGCAAATTCGCAAAGGATGGGCTTTTTTGGGCGATTTACGCGAGGTGATTTCGCCGGTTTCCGGGTTTTCCCAGTGAATGATTTTTTCGGTGGCCATCGGATAAACGATCCGTACTTTGTATTCGGGCAAAAGCGAGGCCAGTTTGTTTTTCATCTGATGGAAATTGCCTGTCTGCACTTCGGTAATGATGCCCTGATTGAAAATGTCCACAATCCAATTGTTGATTTTGACTTCGTGTTTGGTTTCGTCCGGACACAAGTGCCTTTTGAGAAGCAAATGAAGGGATTTTTCTTTTTGACGGCCGATCGAGGTATCGTTGATGCTGTGGTATTCCATAGGGCATTCCGTTAGCGTTTAAGGATTACTCCCACCGGACAGTGGTCGCTTCCCAGGACATCGTTTAAGATGAAACTGTCGACCAACTTCTGGCGCAACCGCTCAGAAAGCAGAAAGTAGTCAATCCGCCAACCGATATTCCGTTCCCGTGCTTTCAAAAGATAGCTCCACCAGGTATATTCGACTTTTTCGGGATAAAGCTCCCGAAACGAATCGATAAAACCGCTGTTTAAAAGTTCCGTCATTTTGGTCCGTTCTTCGATCGTATAGCCGGCATTTCCTTCGTTGGCTTTGGCGTTCTTTAAGTCGATCGGCTGATGGGCAACATTGAAGTCGCCGCAGGCAATTACCGGTTTTCTTTGGTCAAGTTCCGTCAGAAACTTCCGGAAGTCATCTTCGAATTGCATCCGGTAACCGAGGCGGGCTAAGTCCCGTTGGGCATTCGGCACATAGACGCAAACAAAATAGAAATCCGGATATTCCAGGGTGATAATGCGTCCTTCTTTGGGGTGTTCGCCGAACGGAAAGTCGAAACTAACGCTTAACGGTTCCGTTTTGGTAAGCACCAAAGTTCCCGAGTAGCCGGGTTTTGCGGCGCTGTGCCAATAGGCATGATACCCCGGAAAACTGAAATCGGCTTGCGAAGAAAACATCTTGATTTCCTGCAGGGCCACGATATCGGCATTTACGAGTTTTAAGAAATCCGGAAAACCTTTGGTCATAATCGACCTTAAGCCGTTGACGTTCCAGGAAACGAAACGGTAGTACATTTCCAAAGATTTATAATAAGCCAGGGCTTTGCCCCACTCGAATTCTTCTTCCCGATAAAACCGAAAACCGAGTTTTTCCGCCAAAGCGATGGAAGGGATATTTCCCGGAGTAATTATGATACCAAAGTATTGATACCCCAACTGCACGGCTTCTTTTTCAATTTCGCTTAAAAAACGATAAGCGGTTCCCTGTTTTCGGTAAGCTTTTTTGATGACCAAACGCGACAAAAAGGCCGCTTTGGAGAGGTGCGGGAAAATCCGGCTTAAGTATTCGTCGGTATCGGACATGGCTACATACCCGGCCAAAACACCGTCAATCAGCAAAAGTCTTGCTTTTTTGGTATTTAAGTCTTCCCTGATGATTTCTTCGTCCGGGTAATCATCGTCCCAATCGGTTAATTTGGCGGGATCTTGTTTTACCTCGTCTAACAGCGCCATTATCTCTTTTAAATATGTTTCGTTCCCTTTGATTATTTTCATGATAACCACCTATTTCTATTTTATTATAGCATTTATTGGCAACTTAGAAAAACAAATTGACAACAATTTATAAATTAGATAAGAGGCCCAAGGATTCTATTATCCCAGCGGACCTCTTTTTTTGTTTCAGATGCCTCTGCTGCCGAAGCGGCGGATGAGTACGCCGACAAAAGTGAAAAGCAAAAAGACGAGCAAATTCACAATGACGATGCTTGCGGCGGAAGAGAATTGCGAGAAAGCAAAGAAAGCAACCAAGAAACTGAAAATCGATATAAACATCGAAGAGATGATTACCTTCTTAAAGTTGTTGAACACGCGCATGGAAGACAATGCCGGGAAAATAATCAGACTGGAAATCAGCAAAGTTCCCATGATACGCATGCCGATGACAACGACGATGGCCGTGAAGATGGCCAAAAGGATATTGTAAAAACGGGTATGCATGCCGGTTGCTTTAGCAAACGATTCGTCAAACGTAACCGCAAATATCCGGTTGTAAAACAGAATGAAGCAGATGATGATAATGGCGGAAAGCGGAAGAATCAAATATAAATCGGTTTTGGAAGCAGTGGTGATACTGCCGAACATATAGTTGTTGATGTCGGCGGTGAAACCGCTCGAAAGGCTTCCGGCCAAATATCCGATGGCAAGAGCGCTGCTCGAAAGGATCGCTATCGCCGCATCCGCTTTAATCTTCGTGTTTTGTCCCAACCGAAGGAGAATATAAGCCGCCACCATGACAATCGGCAAGGCAAATTGAATCGGGGTCTGACCTAAAGCGAGCGCGACCGCCACCGACCCGAAAGCCACATGCGACAGTCCGTCCCCAATCATCGAGTACCGTTTAAGCACCAAAACGACTCCCAGAATGGCCGCGCAGAGCGAAAGCAGAATGCCGACCAAAAGGGGTTCTTTCATATAGATGAAAATATCGCGGACCTGTTCGAAAAAGTTACTCATACTTTACCCCCCGTGTATTGGGTACCGATGCCGCTTGCCAGATAGTCGCTCGGACTGCCGTCAAAAGTTATCGTATGGTCGACGTGAATGACTTTGGTGGCATGTTTGATAATCGTGTTTACGTCATGGGAAATGATGACAATCGTCACACCGTACTCTTTGTTGATTTTGTCGAGAATTTCGTAAAGGTGCTGGGCCATCATCACATCAAGCCCCGCAAATGGTTCATCCAAAAACAGAATCTTTTCGGTCGAGCAAAGCGCTCTTGCGAGCAATACCCGCTGCTGCTGGCCGCCGGATAGCGACCGAAACGGTTTGTTTTTAATGTTTTCGATTTCCAAAAGTTTGATGTAACGCATCGCCAGTTCTTTTTCTCTTTTGCGATAGAACGGGAACCATCCCAAACGGTTCAGGCAACCCGACAAAACGATTTCCAAGACGGAAGCCGGGAAATCGGTTTGCACTTCCAGTTTTTGGGGAAGATAGCCGATGGATTTCGGTTCCACGGTGCTGTCGTATTTGAGTTTGCCGGAAATCGGGGGAATCAGATTGACGAGGGTTTTGATCAGCGTGGTTTTGCCGCTTCCGTTGCTGCCGACGATACAAACATAGTCGCCGTTCGTAATTTCCAGATTGACATTCGACAAAACGACTTTGTTGTCATAGCCCACGGCCAAATCGTGACAAGTCAATAGTTTCATTCGCATAACCCCCTTTCCAAAGCTTTGATATTGGTTTTCATGATGCTTAAGTATGTTGCGCCGTCTTTGAATTCCTGCGGAGTGACATTGTGAGCGGAGTGCAACAGCACCGCTTCCGCGTTCGTATTTTCCACAATCTTTTGGCAGACGGTGTTTGTCAAAAGTTCTTTCTGATAGATTACCGGGATATTCAATTCGTTGATTTCTTTAATCATGGCGATTACTTCGCTAATTGCCGGATCGGTTTCCACCGAACACGTTTCGTAAACGGAACGGTATTTCAAACCGTATTGTTCGCAAAAGTAATAAAAGGCAAAAGGAGCACCGAAATACAAAGTATCTCTTATCTTTCGGCTGACAACTTCCTGAATTTCCAAGTCGAGCTGTTCCAATTCTTTTAGATACGCATTCGCGTTTTGTTCGTAGTAAGCCCGGTTATCCGGGTCGAGTTCGGAAACCGCTTCAAGGATATTTCTTACAATCTTCATCGCGAAAACGGGATTGACCCAAATGTGCGGATCATAGGTATGCACATGGCCGAACGGATCGGAATGTTTTTCTCCGTCATGGTCGTCATGGTCGTGGTCTTCGATGATGGCCAGCGGAATATTCTGGGAAACATCGAGTACCGTCAGAGTATCGGGCACATTGCGAAGGAGCGTTCCCGCCCAGGTTTCCAATTCCTCGCCCATATAGATAAAGAGATTGGCGCGTTTAATCGTAATGATGTTGTGAGTCGAAGGGTCAAAGGAATGGGCGTCCTGTCCGGGAAGAAGGAGCATTGCCACATCGGCTTTTTCTTTCACGATCGTTTTGGTGAAATCGTAAAAAGGAAAACTGGTTGTAACGATTTTGAAACCCTCTTCGACCGGAGGAAGGGTGCAGCCGTTTAACCCCAGCAAAACAATCAAAAAACTAAAAATTAGCAGGATTTTTTTCATAGATCACCCTTCTTGCTGCTGCATTCATGGCACGAGCCATAAATGATGATTTTGCTTTGATCGATGGTAAATTGATATTTATCTTTGATATACCGGTCGAATTCGTCGCATTCGACATGCAGCAAAAGACCGCATTCCAAACATTTCAGATGGAAATGTTCGTGACACGATTCGCCTTCTTCGAGATATTGGTATCCGGCGCTCGGCTGATCATCGATAATAAACTTCCTTACCGCATTCTGCGATACAAGCATATCAAGATAGCGGTAAAGCGTAGCCTTGCTTACCGGGGTATGATTCTGATTTAAGAGTTCGAGCATTTCTTCGGCCGTCAGATGGCGGTCCTGATTGGCTTTCAACAAATCGAGGATTATGCTCCTTTGCTTGGTGTGATAACTGCGGTTCATTTAATCCCCCTTTAAAATTGAGATTCAGTTTCAAATATTATACAATGATTTGGCTCGATAGTCAAGAAGATGGCTTACTATTTTAGGTAGTAAAAAAACGGGAAAAATAAAAAAGCAAGCTAACCCAAACGGGTTATTGTATCTTGCTTTTTTTTAAGGAATTTTTGGTGTAAATAATAAAAGGAAGAAGATGAAAAAATCAATTTGGCTGTTGCGATGCCCTTAATATGGTAACCAAAACGGTTTGTTTTATGCATCTTCAAGTGCTTTGATTTTTTTCAAATAATAGGGGCTGTCGGTCAATTCATAACCCACCTGCAAAATCGCAAGAGCCGCCTTCTTCGAGCCTTTTTGAATGGCGGCTTCCGAAGATTCCTGGATTAACCCGATGATATCGCGGCTTGGACCGAGCTGGAGATTGTATTTTTTATAGATTGCCTGCAAACCTTCGGAACTGGGAATTTTGACCCTTCCTTCCAGTTCGCTTTCGATTTTGGCAAATACATCGTTGACGTTGAGTTTGGCATCGTAATATCTTGCCACCACCAAACATGCCACGGCCGGTTCTTTTTGTTTGAGGGCTAGATAATATTTCCCGAGCAAATAATAACTGTGACCCAAATCGCGTTTTTGGTAAGCCATGTGCATGGCTTTTTCGGTCAACGACTTTACTTTAGGCAAATCACTTTCCATCAAGGCGATTTCCCCGAGCATCAGATATGCAATCGACGCATAGGGATTGAACTGAACAGATTCGTGAAAGTATTTTTTGGCTTCTTCCAACCGACCTTTTGCCATGTTGATAACGCCCAAATTGAAGGCATAGGCACTGATGGGTTCAGGCAGTATTACCGGCTTTTGGGAAATGATAAAACGGTTGGATGTCATCAACAACGTTTCGAAAGGGGTTTGCGGGCTGACGTAAGAAACATTGGGTGCTTTCAAATTGGTAAGCAAAAACGAGTCTTTCAGAAAAATCAGCGTTTTTTCCGCTTCCGTCAAATCTTTCTTTTGAATAGTTTCGATGGCTTCGATAAAAGCCTGTTTGCGGGATTCCGGACTGCCGCGCAAAAGTTTGAACAGTTCAGGAAGACGTTCGCGCGGAACTTTGTTGAAATATTCCAAAAGCACTTCTTCGACATTGGCTGCACCGTATTTTAAAATGACTTCCGAAAATTCTTGGGGGATTTCCGAAACTTTATGAGCGATGTCTTTACCGTCGATAAATTCCTGAATAATGGTTAATAATTTTACCAATTTGTTTCACCTCGTTTTTGGGCTTTCTTTAGTTGTCGCCGCCCGTGGACATTCCCTTCCTTTGCGCAACTTCGATTTCCGCCAATTTGTTGGTAATCGCCATCCGGGTAAGAATCAGTTTGACAATCTTTTCCAATTCCGAACCTTTCCGGTAATCGCTGTTGCAGATGTAGTTGACGCGGTTTTCGCCCAACAATTTATGCACTTTGGTCATATCGTCCCCGTGATAAAGGGCTATCGACTGTCCGCCGTATTGTTTGACCAATTTCATGCAAGGAACATCGGTAATTCCGTCGCCCAAATAAATCATGTTTCGATAAGGGATGCGCCTGTCTTCGTCGGACATATAGGAATTCAGAGTTACATCGTCCAAGACATCGAGCACGCCTTTACTGATGCGAAAAAGGAATTGGGTTTTGGTGGTAAAGTTGACGACCTGTCTTGGCCAAACGGCGTTGCCCCGTTCGTTGTAATGGAACTCGCAGGCATAAATCCGTTTGAATTCGTGGGCAATGGAAGTTCCTTCGATTATTTCTTTCAAACCCGAAGAAATGATATAATGCTCGATTTCCAAACCCAAAGATCGGCCATATGCATTGATCCGTTCGAACCAAGTGTCAACACCCGGAAAGAAGACGACGTCTTTTCCAAGAGACTGAAGCGATTCCTTCGTAATCTGCAAATCGTTCTTTTTGGCCTGTTTGTTCATCAAAAGCATATAAGCCAAAATTTTATCCATATTGTATTTGTGAGCTATTTTATTCGCTTCATCCCAGAAATCTTCCGGTTCCATACCGATGCTTGGAATAAAGCCGTACTCTTGCATGTCTTTTTCGCATAAAGTTTTGTCGAAATCATACATTAAAGCAATAATTGTTTTTGCCATTTTTTCTCTCCTTTATATTCATATTATACACAAAAACGGGAAAAATAGCAAATATTTTTGATTGAAGCATTTTTATTCCTGGCTTTCGGTGCGTTCTTTCAATTCCGCAATAATCTCCCCGTAAAACTTTTCGTCGATTCGATATTTCCGGCGATAGAAAAGGTAACTGCCCACAATAAAGAAAAGCGGAATTATCAGCATGGTAACAATCAAGGAATTCTGCATATACTTGTCGACATTGGAATTGATATAGTCTTTAATCAGACTGCCGTCGATTAAACCCAAAGCTTTGTCTTTTTCCATTTCGGACACCCGTTTGTTGATTTGGTACAGACCGGAAAGCAACATCGTGCCGTTGACAAAAAGAATATAGACGGCGCTGGCCAGTTTTGTGACAAACGGATTCAAAGCAAAATATATGCTTTCGTACCGCTTTCCCAGTTTCCATTGGCCGTATTCGATCGTATCGGTCAATAGCACCAAAACAATCAGCTGAATCAAACCTTCCCCGAAGAAAAGGATAAATCCGAAAACCAATAACCCCGCAAGCCTTTGGGGTAAAATCAACGAACAAAGAAGAAAACCTAAGTAACCGATAACCACCAAAATAACCGAAAGTTTGAACATTTGCTTCCGGTTAAAACGCTTGGAAAAAAGCGGATACAAAAGGAGTGCCAAAAGCTGCGACCCGCCCAAAGCCAGAGCAAACAGCGAATATTCGAAACCGCCGTAATTCAGATAAACATAATTGAAATAAAACTGCCCGCAGTTTATCGTGATATAAAATCCGACGTTGAAAAGCAAAATCGCCAAAGCAATGATTACCAATTGGTCGTTTTGAAAGATTACTTTAACCATCTTTTTAAAGGAAATCTTGGCTTTTTCTTTCTTGGCCTGGTCGATGATGGCATTCGGCTGTTCCTTAACCCCGAAGACAACCAACAATTGGCACAAGATAAAGAGCACTCCGATGACAATCGCCATCCATTGGAAAGCACGGGAGCCGCTCTTATTGCCGCTGTAAAAAAGCGGAATCAAAACCACCGCTCCGAAAGCACCGATGTTGGCGCAAATCCTGGCCAGCGAACCGACTTTTTCGCGTTCCTTTTGGTCAACCGAAAAAGTCGAATACATCGTCCAATAGGATATATCGTTCATGGTATAAGTCATTTCCCAAAGCAAATAAAGGAAAGCAAACCAAAGGACAAAACCGAAACCCGAAAAACCGAAATCGGTGAATAAAAGCATCGTTACCAAGGCATTGGTTAAAGCTCCGGCCAAAATCCACGGTTTGAATTTGCCGTATTTGCTTTTGGTGTTTTCGATGATAACCCCCATCATGGGGTCGTTGACGGCATCCCAGATTCTCGTAATAATCATGACAATCGTGATGCCGATCAGTTCGCCTTTGTCGAGACCGACGTAATAACTCAAATAAATGAAGAGATACATGCTGACGAGGGTATAAAGCATGTCCCGCCCGATACCGCCGATACTGTAGGTAAATTTATTGCGTGCCGATACTTTTTCCGTTAAATCCATCTTTTCACTCCTTAACAGTTATTTGGATATATTCCTTTATTCGAACAGATAAACTCTTGCTTCGTAAGCTTGCAACATCGGAGAAATTTCCGGGTAGTTTTGCAAAATGAGTTTGCCTTTTGTTATGTCGATGTCTTTGGGTATCGGAAGTTCAAGGGTTTTATCCGAGAGATTTCCGACAACCAAAAGCTTTTTGCCTTCATATTCCCTCAGGTAACAGTAGATATATTTATGTTTGGGAAGCAATTCTTTAAACGTTCCTTCCACGATAATCGTAAGTTGTTTTCGCAAAGCAATAATCTTTTGATAGAAATAAAAGATGGATTTTGGATCGGCCAAACTTTTTTTGACATTAACCGTTTTGTAGTCGGAATTGACCTTAATCCAAGGCTTGCCTTTTGAAAACCCCGCATTCTCCGAATCATCCCATTGCATCGGGGTGCGGGCGTTGTCCCGGCTCATATACATGATTTTTTTCATCATCCGTTTATGCGACAAGCCCAGGCGTCTGCCCAGACGGTATATGCGATGCGTTTCGATGTCCTGATAATCGCTCAGTTCGGTAAAGCCCGGATTGGTCATACCGATTTCCTGACCTTGGTAAATAAACGGCGTGCCCTGTTGGAAATAAAGCACGATGGCAAGCATCGTCGCCGACTGAAAACGATAGTTTTCGGTATCGCCGAAACGGTTTATTACCCGCGGTTGGTCATGGTTTTCCCAGTACAGGGTATTCCAGCCTTTTCCGTTGATGGCATCCTGCCACTTGGTCAAAGCATTCATCAGTCTTCGCGGTTTGTAAGGTCGGAAGAACCATTTGAAAATATTGTCAGCGCTCATGTGATCAAATTGGAACACCATCGTCAATTCCTGATTGTCGAAGCTGATATAAGACAACGCATCTTCCGGTTTCAGAAAAATCGCTTCGCCGACGGTAAACGTATCATATTGATCGAATACTTCTTTTTTCAGTTCTTTTAGGTATTTATGGATTTGCGGACCGTTGATAAAATGTTCGTGGCCGCGAATCAGATGCAATTTGCCGTTCGGATATCCCGGGGTTTTCGATAACAGATTGATGACGTCGCACCGGAACCCGTCGACGCCTAAATCCAGCCAAAACCTTAACATCTTTTTGATTTCGGCACGGAGTTCTTTGCATTCCCAGTTTAAGTCCGGCTGTTCCTTGGCAAAGATATGCAAGTAATATTCCTGGGTTTTTTCGTCATACTCCCAAGCCGAACCTCCGAACAGACTCATCCAATTGTTGGGCTTTTTCCTGCCCTTGCCTTTTTGCCAATGATAAAAGTTTCGGTAAGGGTTGTCGACGGATTTGGCGCTTTCGATAAACCAAGGATGTTCGTTCGAAGTATGATTGATCACCAAATCCATAACCAGTCGCATGCCGCGGCGATGGAGTTCGCTGACCAAAGTCTTAAAATCGTCCATGGTGCCGTAATCCGGCAACAAATCGTAATAATTGGAAATATCGTAACCATTGTCGACCAGCGGAGAATCATAAATTGGCGACAGCCAAATCATATCCACTCCGAGCTGTTGCAAATAATCGAGACGGCTGATGATACCGGGAATATCGCCGATTCCGTCGTTGTTGCTGTCCTGAAAACTGCGGGGGTAAATTTGGTAAATCACGCTGTTCTTAACCCATTGTTTCATAATTTTCCTCCAACGGTAAATTTCTAACAATATTGTATCATACATTATTTTGTTTCGCGATGATTCTTATAATTCTTCAAAAAAAGAAGCAGCAAAATGCTGATAGAACCAAATTTTTCAGCATTTGTACTGCTTCCTTTCGGGGATGGGAGAATTATTTATCTGTTTTCAGGAAATTATTCGATTAGGATTTGTTTCGGTGCCGGGATTTCGCGGTTGTTCTTTAGGACATTAATCTTCAGAACACCGTCTTCCAATTTAACTTTGATATCGTCTTCGGTGACATCGCTCTTTAGACGATAGCTGCGTCTGATTTCGATATCCTTTCTGCCCTTCAGATAATAATGATAAGAGTCGTTCTTTTGTTCGCTTTCTTCTTTCTTAACCGCATTCACCGTTAAGATATGATCGCGAAGTTCGACGCTGATATCTTCTTTCTTAAAGCCAGGCACTTCGATTTCGAAAGTAACCCCTTTTTCGTCTTCATAAATATCTGTTCTAGGATCGGCACCAAAGATAAAACTGTCAAAGACATCGTCCCACCAATTGCGTTTTGTCATATATCTCATATATGCACTCCTCCTTTTGTTTTTATTATATCGTTTAAATTTGGGTTTTATTCAATCAAAATAGTTTTCGGCAACATTTTTTCGCTTTTCATGAGGGTGATCGACAATACACCGTCTTCAAGCTTTACTTTAATATTGCCTTCGTCGATGCCGCTTGGAAGTTTGTACTTCCGCGTGAAGTTCATGCAGACACGGCCTTTTTCGTAAAAGGTATAATCCTTTTCTTCTTTTTCGTTTCCTTCCTTGACATCTATGACAAGGTTTTCGTTATCTAGTTTGACATTGATAGCTTCTTTCTTGACGCCAGGAACCTCAATGTCAATGTAAAATGCTTTTTCGTCTTCATAGATGTCGGTTCTTGCGGCATCATCTTCGAACCAGCAATCATCAAATAATTGGTTTAGTAAATCGAAAGTGGAATCAAATCTCATTTGTAATTACCTCCTTTTTCCATTTTCACAAGTATTATAGCACACTTTGTTAGCACTGTCAAGTATTGAGTGCTAATTTTTTAAAAATTTTTTTATTTTTATAAAAATTAAATAACCCTGCCGGTTGGACAGGGTTATCGTTGGGGGTTTGTTTACTTATTTTTTTAGCACTAAACTGAAATTGCTCGACATATAATAGATATAACTTAATCCGCATTCAGCCGCAACCCGGAAGTTGCATCCGTCGCTTAACTCGATCACAATCCAGAAACTGTGTTCTTCCCCGTCGTAATCAACGATAGTGTACGTTCCTTCAAGCAGATTCACAATGTCTTCGACGGTGAAAGCACCTATGGAAGGCTGATTGAAATAAGCTCCCTTGGTATAAACAAGCTGTTCGAAAGCGCTATTTACATCAAATTCGAATGTTTTATAAACGTCCTGATGTTTTCCGGAATGCACTTCCCGGTATAGGGGCTCAATTGGAAACTGCCTTTCCACAAGGTCCAGGATCGTATCGAATTCTTCATCCGTTATTTCCTTCGGATCCATTAGGCTTACCGTAATCGCAATTTCAAACGCATTGCGAAGTTCTTGTTCGAATTCAGCGAATTCTTCGGCGGTTACCGGTCCTAACACTTCGTCGCTTAACGGATTGTCAACAAAGAAAGCTTTCAGATTTTCGAAGAAGATAGCGATTTTTTCATCGTTTGTTTCATATATTTCCGCAAGCTCTTTAGCAATCGCAATGACATTTTCAACCGTGAATTCTTCGAAAATTCCTTCGTTCAGCAAATCGTTGATCAAAGTACCAATTTGTCCCATAAAATCTCCCGCTTGAGCAATGATTGTGCCAAGAAGTTCCATATCCAAGGCTTCGTCAAATTGCTCTTCGGTTAACAGGTAATCTTCAGGGTTTAATTTCTGATTGTAAAAGTAAACGACTTTGAGAATTTCCTTCGCCAATGCCAAAGTATCAGCGATATCTTCGCTGGTCATACCTGCAAAAACCGACCAGTCAATCATGGTGATTACGTCCATCGGACGCAACTCATCCCTGATATTACCCACAACGGCAAAGGACATTGGAGCAAGACCGGCAAAGACAGATAATTCTTCGAGTGCTCCGAGGGTTATGTTCTGATCAAACGTTAAGATATCCCAGATGTCGAAGACCACTTCCGCATCGATACCCGTTACGTAAGCCAAGACTAACGGAAGAGCGTCGATTCCTTGGTTGAAAATCAAATCAAGCAAAGCTTCTTCGACTAAAGCGCTGTTTTCGGCGATTACCGGATTGTCCGCAATCCTTTGGGCAAGGGTGGTGAAGACTTCCAGCATTTTTTCTTGGCTATCGACGCTCATCAAAGCTTCGATGTCTTCTGCGGTAGCCGCAAGCAGTACTTCTTTGTAGATGTTAAGCATCGGTACATAGACAGCTTGGTAATAATCCAAAATATTTTCCAACGAACTCAACAATATTTCAGCTTCTTCCTGACTGATTTCGGAGTTTTCTTTTCCGAAGTCGATAAGAAGGGCGCTGATTTCTTTGACAACATTCAAGAAGTTGGCCAATTCTTCTTCGGTCGGCATGACATCAAAACTGAAAATCGATTCGACAAATGCGTTCTTGAGTTCGAAAATTTCGTACGGCGTAATGTTCGGATTAGAAAGAAGCGCAAGCAATTCTTCCATATTTTCCGCCAAACCGCTTCTAACCACTTTCACCGGAACCATCAAAGCATCCAACACAGCGGTTTCGTTTTCCTTTAAATAGTCGATAAGAGCGGTCAAAAGCTGATAAGACATTTGCGACTCTTCAAATCTTTTTTCGAGTCTGGCGATTCTGTTGCGATAATGTTCGATTTCGTCAAGGTAATAAGGGATTGTTTTGAGTTCGTCTTCCCAAATCGTCAGGTCCATAATTTTTCTTTGCTCTTCGTACGAATAAGAATCATAGGTATTGTCGAGGTCATCGAGCAAATTATTCTTTTTGACGAAACTTTGCATTTGGTCGGTCAATTCAAGCAGCCACGGATATTGGCTTTCCAAATCCGCCCGTTCGTCGGCTATGTTCCATTCGAGAACCAAAGCATAAGATTCCAAAGTGGAATAATAAGCGTAATAACTCATATATCCCGAAAGGTTTTCGTAGAAGTAATCGTAATACAATTTTTGTTCAAGTTCGGCGATTTCGCCTTTTAGAATATTTCTTTGCAAGTAAAGCGCATAGATTTCCGAATTTTCCAATTCGGCGACTATCCGATTGTATTCGGTTTGGATTTCGTCAATTTTATCTTCGTATTCCGCAATCCATTCTTCATAGTACGCGATTTCGTTTTCCAAATCTTCAAAACCAGGTAAGGTATTTTCTTTTTCCAAGAAATAAATCAGAACGCCGCGCAGCAATTTGGCCAAATCGCGGTTGTCCAATGCGGTTTCGACAAACGCACCCAACATAGTCATCGGATCCGGATTTTCCATAATCAAATCGAAGTAAGTTTGGAACAACTCCAAATAAACCGCATTGCCAAGTCCCGCATACTGATCAATCGGCAGGAAAACCCCTTCGACAATGTATTCGGCGTTTTCCGCGGCACTGTTTTCCGAATAATCGTAATTTTGCATCAAATGGAGTTTAATCCGGTTTTTGAAGGTCGCAGTGCTTAACGGCATTACGTACCGTACCGAATTTGACGGATCGGAAGGCAAATAACCCGAAGCAACAGCTTTAACGGTTATTTCCAAGACGCCTTCGACATTACCGAGTTCCGAAAGCGCAAAACTGGTTGAAGTCGTTGTTTTGACAACATCCCCCGCTACGATTTGATAGGAGGTAGCGCCAGAAACCGCACTCCAAACCAAATTGTTTTCTTCAATCCGGACATTAGTTGGAGCGGAAAGTTTCTTCGGTCCGCTTTCGGTTATTTCGTACTTAATTGATTCCGAATACGGTGAATCTTTGAGCTTGTCGGAATCGCTTAAAGCTTTGACTTTTATGGTGTGGATACCTACCGGCAAAATCAATTTACTTAAATCGTAACTGGTGGTTGTCGTGTCGTATTCGGTGCCGTCGACGGATACTTTGTATCCCTTGGCATTTTCCACCGCATCCCACATCAACACGCTGTTTTCGTTAATCTGAACGTTTGTCGGTGCTGGTAAAGATTTGGTGCATGATGTTAAGGCAAAGAGACCGACAACAAAAATCATGAACAGCCCCAATAATTTAAAATAATTCCTTTTCATGTTTTCCTCCTTTTTTATTTTTTTATCAATGATCCACTATCTATAAGTTTATTTAAACAGACAGAGTTTTATTTCCGTTAAATATATCGATACAGCTTAATTAAATCACCCTTTAAACAAAGCGCTTTTTTAGACAGATCTTACCGATCGAATAGCGGTTTTCTTCATTAGGTGTTCCAAGCTGTCCAATGCAAAAATAATCAGACTTACTTCCAAATATACCAGCCACAAATAGGCATTAATCCCCTGCAGACCGAATTCGGTTTTGGCATAACGGGTCAAAGCGAGGATGCTGTCATCGACAACCCAAAGCGATATCCAGGACATTGCAAAGAGAAGCGAATTGACAAGCAGGGCTTTTTTTACGGTTTCTGGATACGTCGGAATATCGCCCAAAACATTCAACAGTCGGTAATACGGGATTTTGTCCATATAAATGAAACCGTAGATACTTATCAACATCAATAAAAGACATATGCTGACGATGGCAATAAAAAGTTTTATGAATTTTTGGTTATCTAAAACCCCGGTTGTCAGGGAAGCAAAGAGCGCATCCTTCGAGGCAACGCTTACGCCTTCCGGGGAAAGTTTTGAAGCAAGCGACCTGACCAAATAATTGGGGTCGTAACCTTTGACAAAAAGCGAATTGAACTCATGGGTCGAAACAGTATTATCGTTGCCATAAAAATTGGTTATCGCATAGACATCCATTTCTTCCGGGATAAAACCCGCCACGATGTATTCGACGGCGCTTCCGTCCTGGTTGACATCGAGATTCACCGTATCGCCGCTTTTTAAGCCGTAAACAGTCTGGAATTTCTGACTGAGCATAATGGCAAGGCGCCTCTGATCTTTCATTAAAGCAAGCGTTTCTGGGGTTATTTCGCAATCCAGAAAGCGACTTAGGCTATCGGGATTGACCGAAACAACCAACGGAACAACAATCCGATATTCAGAAACCAATACTTTATAAAAGGTAAATCCCTTCTCGTACCATTCGATTTCTGGGTAGCCTGTCATCAGGAAATCGTACTCGCCGTGGTTGATGGTGATGTTGTTTAGGACAATATTGCAATTAAACCGGTCGCCGATTCTCTCGGCCCGAGATTTAAGCGCCCCGTTGGCAAAGAAAGCATAGGCAAGCGTAATAATCGCAAAAAGCGTCATAAACATGAACCAGTATTTCAGTTTGTGAAACGCCAAATCTCTTCCTTCGATAACCGTAAACCGCTTGTCTTTCGGCAGCAACCGGTAAACTGAAAGGCTGAGGATTTTTAAAAGCAAAGCGCTAAAAACTATGCCTATCATCATCCCGCTTAAGCCTTTCCACAAATGATTGGCTAAAGTAATCGGCATTTTCGGAAACAGAATGTATTTCAGGCCAAGCCACGCGGTTCCCGAAACAAAGGTTGCGCCAAACATAAACCAAAATTGTTTGTTTGACGGCTTCTTTTCGTATTTTAAGGCTAAATCAGTACGCGCCGTATGGTAACTTGCTTTCAAAAGCTTAAGGAATGAAAACAAAAACAGCCCTAAAAGATAAAGAAGGAGTCCCAAAAAACTTAAGATCAAATGGCGGAAAGGGTCAGCCGATAAGAACAGATATGATCCGCTCAAATAACCGACCATCAGTTTCGTAACCCAGATCCAAAGGGGAATCGCCAAACCGAAACCGATTAATAGGGCCAGTAAGTATTCCGAAAAAAAGTAGACAAAGCATTGGGAACGAGTAGCCCCGAGCAAATGCAAAATCAGCATATCCTGTTCGTTTTTCTTGAAATTGATTCGCGCAAGAAGCAAAATCACCAAAGTCAAAGGGATAATGGTCAAGGAAGCGATTAAGCGGATACTGACGGAAAACTGTTGGGCGCTTTGCGCAATCAAATCCAGATTATCGGTCATTCTTACCGCCTGCCTTGGGAACAAGGTTTGAATATCTTTGCGAGTCCTTTCCTTATCGACACCGTTTTTCAATTTTATGTACACTTCGTTGTACATATTGTCGACGTTGATGCCCAAAAGCTGTTTGGCCAAACCGATATCCGCAACCATAATCGGCTGCTTGGCATCGAGATTGATTTGGCTCGGCTTGACTGTCCCTTTGATTTCCAAATCAATCGTACCGGTTTTGACGGGGATTTGGATAAAACTATCTTCCGAAATCCAATCGCCAATCACATATACTTCCTGATAACTGATGGGCGAATCCGGCAAGTAGGCAATTTTTCGGTATTCGTCGACTTCGGTAAAATGAATCAGGACGTTCCGTCCGTCTTTGGAAAGCGCCGGATATTTCAAAATCGGCACCGCATACTCGAAACGGCTGTTTAGGGCATTGAGAGGCTGCAGCCAAAAGAACCGCTGTTCGTAATTGTTCCCCAGTTCGATGACAAGGTCGGTGTTGGCGTAGCGCTTTCGGTTTTTATAGAAAAGCGCTTCGTACATCGAATCGTTTGTCGAAAAAAGAACGAGGAAAAGCAAGCTCGCGCACAGCACAATAAAAATAAAGAGTCCTGTGGAAAGCGGCGAAACGACAAACTTTCGGAATGCTTGTTTTAGCCACGTCAACTTAACCATGCAAGACCTCGTCTTTGATAATGCGAGCATTCGATAATTCGATTACCCTGGTTCCGTAAACCAAATGAGCCAGATTGTGGGTAACAAGAATTATGGTTGTGCCGTTTTCGACATTGATTCGTTTAAAGAGTTCCATGATTTCTTCGGCTTTTTGTTTGTCGAGATTTCCCGTCGGCTCATCCGCAAACACCACTTTCGGACCGTGAACGATGCTTCTCGCTATCGCCACCCGCTGTTTTTCGCCACCTGAAAGCTGATCGGGATAACTTTTGGCAAAGGGTTCCATTCCCACCAGTTTTAAGACATTAGATATATGGTCCGGATTAACCTTTGCGCCTTTAATAATCAAAGGCAAAGCCACATTGTCGAACACCGTTAGGGTCGGAATCAGTTCATAGCTTTGAAAAACAAAGCCGGTTAAATCTTGGCGAAAAGCCCTTTCTTCCTGTTTGGTGAAGTCTTTTAGGTTTTTGTTTTCAAAGAACACATCACCCGTTGTCGGTTCTTCCAGTTTGCTCAGAAGATACAAAAGCGTAGTTTTCCCGGATCCGCTGGGACCGGTAATAATCACAAATTCTTTTTCGTCGATGGCAAAGGAAACATTTTGCAAAACAACATTTTGCTTGGTTCCTTTTTTTGTTTCCTGATAAATCTTTACAAGGTTTTTGGCTTCAATGATTGGCATTAGTATCACCCGCTTCACCGGTTTATTAAAAAACAGGAATCCTGGAACTACGTTTAGATTATTATATCATTTTTCAAAAAAATAGCCAAGACTTTTTTGGAAAATCGTCGTCTAAAATAAGTAGCATTGGTTTTTTACAGTAAACTCACCGTTGACCGTTCTTTAAACCGAAAATTTTTCCCCTTCCCCAAAAGAATTATTTCTCCCAAACAATCAAAAAACCACGCCGTAAAGCTGTGGTCGGTCTTCGTCTCCTTCAATTATTTTTTTCTCTTCTCCTTCAGTTGTCTTTTTTTATCACAGAACCTTTTTTTTCGTTTTATTTAAATAATCACGTTCTTTGGGATTATACTCTAATTCAGTCTCTGGTTTTTATTTGATTTTCCCGAAACATTCTGACGAAACAAAATCAGCCGTAGATTTCTCGCAAAGGGGAGCCTTGCGAATTGGTTTTTAAAAACACCATTCGTTACAAAAAAATGTTTTTTAGCACAAATTGGCCAAAATGAAAGAAAAAATAAAACTGTTACCCGAAAGGCAACAAATAATTGGTTGAATCGTTTTTTCAGTATTTTGTTTTTGATGATCAGAAAAAGAAAAACCCACAGACTACCGAACGGAAAAAACCCTTAGGAGGGTGTTTGAAAATAAAAAAAGGGATTGCTCCCTTTTACGTTAATTGTAAATTTTATTTTATTTCATTTATTATGTTTTCAAAAAAAAAATGGAGCAGGTAACGGGAATTGAACCCGTATCTTCGCCTTGGCAAGGCGACATAATAACCTTTATACGATACCTGCTTAACGCTCTAATATTATAGCAAATCTTATTTCCAAATGCAAGCGAATTGTTAAAAAAATAACTGACAAAATGTTGCTCGGTTTCCCTTTTTTGGAAAAAAGAAGGTCAGTTTTCTGCTTTCCATCAGACAAAAGCCCGAACTTTTTTCGGGCTTTTCTTTTCTTAACTGATTGTTTTTCCGGGAATCAGATTTTTTCCAAAGCCTGGCTTAGATCGGCAATCAAATCACCTGCATCCTCAATTCCGACGCTTAGTCTGATTAGTCCGTCTTCGATACCGGAAGCAAGCCGTTCGGATTCGGTATAGGTCGAGTGTGTCATGGAAGCCGGGTGTTCGATCAACGATTCGCATTCTCCCAAACTGACAGCTACATTAATCAGTTTTACCGAATCGATTAGTTTTATTCCCTGGTCAATTCCGCCTTTCAGGACAAAAGACAAAATCCCGCCGAATCCGTTTTTCATTTGCTTTTTGGCGATTTCGTGGCCGGAAAAACCCGGCAATCCCGGATAATAGACCCGTTCGACTTTCGGATGGAATTGCAAAAACTTGGCTACCTCCATAGCGTTTTGACTGTGGCGTTCCATCCGGATAGCAAGCGTCTTGATTCCTCTTAAAATAAGATATGCTTCCATCGGACCGAGCACCGCGCCGGTCATATCTTTCAGGCCGACCATTTTGCATTGGTCGATAAAATTGTTGCGTCCGACCACAAACCCGCAAATCGCATCGCCGTGGCCGTTAAGGTATTTGGTTCCCGAATGAACAACGATGTCTACTCCCATGGTTATCGGTTGTTGGTGATACGGAGTGGCGAAAGTATTGTCGCAAATGATTTGAATATCCGGGTTGAATTGTTTGACGGTTTTGACGACTGTTTCGATATCGATGATTTTTAAAGTCGGATTGGCCGGAGTTTCGAAAAAGACAGCTTTGGTGTTTTTTTTCAACGCCTTTTTCAAAGCGCCTTCTTCATTAAAATCGATAAACGTTACTTCGATTCCGAGTTTGGTCAAGCCGTGATTTAAAAGGGCGAAAGTGCAACCGTAGATGGTTTTATCGGCTACGATATGGTCGCCGTTTGCCAAAAGGGTATAAAACACCGCACTGATGGCACCCATTCCGGAAGCAAAAGCAACCGCCCCTTCTCCTTCTTCCAGGGAAGCAATCCGTTTTTCCAACTGATTGGTGGTAGGATTTCCCAAGCGCGTGTAGATAAAACAATTGGTTTCCCCGCGAAAACTGGCCCCGCCTTCTTCGGCGGAATTGAAACGGTACGAAGCCGAAGTGTAGATAGGCGGCACCAGCGCATTGAAAGCGTCCTTCCCTTTACAGTCGTGCATTACTTTGGTATTAAATTTATAACAGTCTTTCATTCTACCTTTTCCCTTCTTGTATTCTCACCAATATTATACCACACCGAAAAGAAAAGGTTTTCATTTTTTATAATTTAAAAAATAAGATCGTTTTTTTCTATAATGCAATCAAAAAAAGCAAACCAAGACTATGACGGATTATTAAAAAAAATTAATGGCAAAAAAAGCCAAAAATAACGATTGTTGTTCGTTACTTTTGGCTTTTATTCCTAGGGAATCACCAGTTCCGGGACAGGTATCGGTTCAAATAATCTGACCGGGGCGAAATTGGTATCCCGATATACTTTGTAAGCGACCAGCGCTCCGAAGCCCTGCGGGGTCGAGAAGGCGGTGTCGATTTCGCCATCGATGGACCAACTGAATTCGCCGTTGTTTTCATATTGCAAAAGCGAACTGATCAGGGTTGAACCGCCAGATGTCCAATAATCACTAGCCGGGTTTAAACCGTTGGCAATCAGAGCGATTATTGCGGATGCAGTGGATACACAGTTTGCTCCGTTATGGTCGATGCCGCTTGCTGAAAACTTGGTGTAGAGATGGTCGCTGTAGCGGTTGACAAGAAGAGCATATTTGTCGTAGTCCCGATAATTGGCCAGGGCAATCAAAGCCGAAGCCGCAATATCCGGTGCCGGATTGTTAGTCGACGATGTAACGACCACATTCAGCAAATCCATAACTTTGTCAGCACTGACATTGACCAGTCCCAAAGCAAGAAGGACATAGTTGTTCTGAATGGTCGTCAGTTTTCCGTAGACATTTTTCAGACGATTGATTGTATTGGTCGGGTCGATGCCGAAATTAATCATGTTGATGATGTCCTGCAGCAGCGTCTTGACATACCCGGAACTGTTTGGGTCGTAAACCTTGAGACGATAATAATCTTCGACTTTCAGGTGGGATATAAACGAGGCAAGACTTACGTCATAGCCGTTTCGTTCCAACAGTTTGATGGCACTTACCACATATTGGTCAAGAACCGGCATCTTGGTAAAGTATTGGCTCGCATGGTTCCGGATAAATTTGTAAACTACCTGGTCGACGGTGGAATCCAACATACTGAGGTTGATTCTGAGAAGATTCCGAACAATAAGAGTATCTTTGGATTTGTAATCGGTGGTTTTCAAATTGGTCAAAAGTTCGTTGTTCAAATAGTACTGCAACTGATAGTTCGGATCGATAAACGTATTAGCAATCGACTTTATTTCCTTGGTTTCTTCGTCTTCGTCAATCGGCAAATAAAGACGCAACAAATCTTCGATTTTATCGCCAATACGGAAATGGATATCTTTGTTAAACAAAATTTCATTGGTCAAATCGATGACTTTTACCCTGAGATAACCGTCATAAATTCCGGCCAAAATCGGTTTTAAAGTTTCCAGTTTTTCGGCTATCCGATAAACATTGTGGGGATTTTGGTCGAGTTCGGCTTTTAAAGCTTCCAATTCTTCGGCATACTCCGGGTATTCTGCTAATAAGGCATCAATTTCCGAACGGAGATTGCGACGGTTATTAGGTCCGCAGGCGCTTAAACTTAGAAGCATAAAAGCAATTAAGAGAAAGATTGAGATTTTCTTCACCATACTAGTCCTTCTTTCCGCTTTTTCTTCGGTTTTGGTACTGCTTTCATTATACTAAATGTCCATTCCTTTTGCAACGATAATATTAAGGTTATTTTCCGGGAATTAAAACCACCCCTTTTTTAGGAGTGGTTGCTGCTACTTGTGTTTGTTGATTAACGGTTGTAGAATTCAACAATCAGATTTTCTCTGATGTCGGTCAGGATTTCGCTGCGTTCTGGGTAACGGACAAAAGTACCTACGCCGGTGTTTTCGTCGTATTCCACGAACGGAACCCGGGCAACGGTTTGTTCAAGCGCTTCTTTAACAACGCTTAAACCGCGTGATTTTTCTTTCAGGCTGATTTTTTGACCCGGTTTAACCAAAATCGACGGAATATCGGCTTTTTTGCCGTCTAACAGAATATGACCGTGGGAAACAAGTTGGCGGGCTTGACGACGGGTAGTTGCAAAGCCTAAACGATAGACAAGATTGTCAATTCTCGATTCCAACAGGAACAAGAAGTTGTCGCCTTGTTTGCCAGGAAGTTTTCCGGCTTTTTCAAAAAGGTTCCGGAATTGTCTTTCGTTAATGCCATATGTGAAACGGACTTTTTGTTTTTCCTGTAATTGAAGACCATATTCGGAAAGTTTGCTGCGACGTTGTCCGTGTTGCCCTGGAGCAAATGGACGGCGTTGCAATTCTTTACCGGTTTCAAGAACAGAGAACTTTAGTCTTCTCGCTTGTTTCCATACTGGTCCGGTATAACGTGCCATGTTTTTTTCCTCCTTCATTTATAAAATAAACGTGAGATAAAAAATCCGTAACTGATTATAGGCAGATTGTCCTAGTGCTTTCGCCTAAGCAGCGAGGTTACTCGCATCCATCTACGTGACAGTCTACTTCTACCATCATTACAAATGCTGCTTTTATCGCACAAAATATATTATACCTTTTTTTGCGTTTTTAGTCAAACAATTCGATTTTATTTTGGCTTTTAGCGATTTAAGGCTTTTGGCCGTTTCCTTCCCAGAATTTGATATTCATGGTCATTTTGGAAATCCACGGGTCAAAGAAGTAAAGGAGCTGCGGAAGGAAAATCAGAACCAACAAAGCGGACAACAGAGCTCCGCGTCCGATTAAGGAACCGATGGCGGAAACCCCTTCGACGCTCGAAATCAAAGCTAGAATAAAACCCGCGGATGCCATGATTAACGACGAAGTAAGGATGGAGTTTCCCGAATTGACAATCGAACGCATCATGGCGCGTTTTTTGTTCATCGATTTCCGGTTGTCCAAATACCTTCCGGTTAACAGAATGGCATAGTCGATGGTGGCCCCAAGCTGAATGGAACTGACTATCATATAACCGATGAAAATCAGCGGCTGATTCATTAGATTCGGGATGCTCATGTTGATCCAAATCGACAGTTCGATAACAAAAACCAAAATGAACGGCAAAATCAGGGACTTAAATGAGAAAATCAAAATAATCAGCACTGCGATTATCGAAAGCAGATTGACTTTGACAAAGTCGCTTTCCACAACTTCCTTGATTTCCATGACGCTAGGGGTAACGCCCAACAAGTAATAGTTTTGATAGGCGAGTTCGTCCGCGCTTGCTTTAATCGTCCTGACCGCATTAAACGCTTCTTCCGATTCGCTGGAGGTCTGAACCGAAATAATGATGCGCGAATAATTCGGCGACAGAAGCTGCGCTTCCATGTGCGGCGGAATGGAGTCTTTGATCCAATCTTCCGGCCTGCCGTAACCTTCGCTTTCCAACCAGGCCAAAAAAGCTTCTTCGATTCTTTTTGTTTCCGGCGTTTCCGGAAGGTTCAGTTTCGGAAGGTAAGTGGAGATATCGGTCATTTGGTAATAGGATTGGACATTGGCTTTGATGTTTAATTTTTTCAGTCTCAGTTTGATATCGTCAATCAAACGGAACTCGGCTTTTTTGGTCTCCTCAATATTGATTACACCGTCGGTTTTGACGTGCGGAAGCAGTAAAACAATCATATTGGTATTGCCAAATTCTTTTTCGATACGTTCGATTTCGACGGCCGCTTCGCTTCCTTCGCCGGATTCCATGGCACTGTTGCCGTACAGGAATTTGTTGTTGTTTTGATAAATATAAGTCGGATAAACGAGCATGACCGCAATAATCGGAACGATAATCCGATAACGGAAAGCTTTGTCGCTTAAGCGTAGCAGTTTAGGCGCAAACAGACGGTGTCGGGTCTTTTCGATGCCCTTATCGAACAAAAGGATTAGGGAAGGCATGAATACAAAAACGCAGACAATGCTGAGAAGAACCCCTTTAATCATGACCAGCGCCAAATCGATACCGATTGAGTAACGCATAAAGAGCAAAGCGGCGAAACCTGCTACCGTCGTTAAGGAACTGGAAAGAATGGAAACATACGATTTGGAAAGCGCATTTTTCAGGGCTGTAACGTTGTCGCCTTTATTGTGTTCTTTTTCTTCGTGATAACGGTGCAAAAGGAAAATGGCATAATCCATCGAAACCGCAAACTGCAACAACGTTGCCGTGGAATGGGTAAAAAACGATATTTCGCCGAAAATCAGATTCGTTCCCATATTGATGACAACGGCCGCACCGATGACGATGATAAAGAGGAACGGTTCCAAAAAACTGGTGGTAAAAATAAAAAGAATCACTAAAAAAATAGGCAACACAAAAATCGTGATATTGAAAACTTCTTTTTCGGTGGCATGACGGGCATGATAGGTGGAAACCGCTGAACCCGCCATCGCGTATTTGTAATCGAGTTTATTCAGGTATTCGCGGATATCGGTAATCGTTTGGTCGGTGACATCGCTGTAATCACCGTTTTTGAAAACGACCTGGAAGAGGACTTTTCGGTTTTTGTAAAATTGGTTGACACCCGGGATATCCGCAAAATATTCCTGCATGGTCGCATCGGACAAAAAAACGTTTTCGAATTCCAACAAAATATCCGGTTCCACAAACGTATCGAGCCATAAAATGTCGAGAATTCCGTCATTGTTGTTGATAAGGGTCTGCTTAAGATTGATTGCCCGGTCGATGGTGATATTTTCAATCATGATGCTTGCTTGACCCATAATGCCAAACTCTTCTTCCATGACTTTCAGGGCTTGTTTGGTTCCCATGTCTTCGGGTAAGTATTTCGTAAAGTCGTAGTTGATTCTGACAAAGGGAAACATGATGGCCGAAGCCAACACCAGTAATAATGTTCCGGCCAAAAACCAGTAACGAAAACGTATAACGAATGCTGCCAGTCGCTTCATGTCTTAATTTTCCTTTCCTTCGATTCTTTGATCAAGCTGATAAAATAAATAACCGATGACTTTATTGAGCACCGGTGATAATTTGCCCGGCTCTTCGTGGTATTTGGATAAAACGTGGACGACGCTAGCCAAAGTGGCTTCGGTAATCGCTTCGGCAAGATCGTCGTCGATATGGCTGAATTCGAATTTTATCCGTTCCAAAACAGCCCCCCGCACCTGCTGATAAACTTTTTCGTATTTGGATCCTTTGACCTTGGTTAACAAAATCAAAATCGTGGTGCTGTAAGCCTCGCAGATTTTAACCAAACTTTTGATACTGTAGTTGAACCGCTCGTCAACCGTGATTCCGACGATTTCACGGTCGGTTTTGGCAATCAGATTGATGATTTGTTGGTAAGGTTCTTCCAGGATCTGATCCAAGATTTTTTCTTTGGAAGGAAAATAACGATATATATTACCCACCGTAATGCCGCTAAGTTTGGCAAGGTGGCGCATATTGACATCAAGAAATCCTTTTTGCATAAATTCGTCCGTGGCTACTTTGAGGATTCGTTCTCGGACTTCGGGTTTCAGATATTGCATAAATAAACCTCCGTTCATTTTTATTATATATCTATTCTATTTTTGTGTCAATGGAAATATTCATCTTTTTTTGGCTTATTTTGACCAAAAAAACAAAAGCCGAAAAAAGGAATCAATTTGTTTTTTTAATAGAAAAAAGCCCTGACTGTAAGCATGCAATCAAGGCTGTTTCGGATTTATTTTTTAAAATCAGGATTTTAATTGTTGTCTCCGAAATCCTTTCGGAAAGCATCGGCCAAGCGTTTTTGCCAAGGCGAAGTCGGTTCGAGTTCGCCGAAGAAGAAACGCAAAATATCCGGTTCTTTGACAAACTTAAGTCCGCCCACCAAGTCACGGTGGTTGTACAACCAAACAATTCGGTCAACGGCATAATTGACCTGCGATAGGGTAAAGACTCTTCTCGGCAAAGCGAGACGCAGCAATTCCACTTCTGCCAGTCTTTCCCGGCCGTCCGGTTCTCTTTGTTCGGACATGGTGCCGCGTTCCATACCTCTGATGCCGCTGACAAGGTATAATGCGGAGGCAAGAGCACCGGCAGGGTATTCGGATTGCGGAACATGAGGAAGAAAGCTCATGGCATCCAAATGGCAGCCGAGTCCTCCCGGAGGAGTAACAACCGGTACGCCGTGTTTTTCCAAGGCTTCCGCCATATAGGCGATAAATTCCGGACCCTGGTTGATGACTTCTTCATCCATCGTTTCGTCCAAACCGACCGCAATAGCTTCCATTTCTTTAACGCTCATGCCGCCATATGTGAGGAATCCTTCGTATAAAGGAACCAATTCTTTCATTCTTTCGTATAAATCTAGGTTTTTTAAAACAATTCCTCCGCCTTTGGCAAACCCGAGTTTGCGTGCGGAGAAATAGACAATGTCGAAAAGCTGGCAGATTTCTTTAGTTAATTCTTTGATGGTTTTGTGCTGTTCGGCGACTTCTCTTTTCTTGATGAAATACAGGTTGTCCTGAAGCAAGCTTGCGTCAAGCACCGTAATAACACCGTGTTTTTTGCACATTTCGGTTACTTCGCGGATATTGGCAAGCGAGAAAGGTTGACCGCCGATCAGATTGGTTCCTGCTTCCATGCGCAGGAATGCAATTTTTTCTTTCGGATACTGGGCAAAATACTTCTTCAACTTTTCGATATCCATATTGCCTTTAAACGGATGGGTGCTTTGAAGTTTCAACCCTTCGTCGATGACCAATTCGTCGACTTCGCCCCCTTGCAAAACAATATGCGATTTGGTGGTGGTGAAATGGTAGTTCATCGGCACCCGCATTCCCGGTTTGACCAAAGTTTTGGCGATAATGTGTTCGCAGGCCCTTCCCTGGTGCGCCGGCAAAAAAAACGGAAGTCCGAACAGCGAGGTTACTTTTTCTTCCAATTTGTAATAGGTTGCGCTCCCCGCATAGGCATCGTCGGCAATCATCATCGAGGCGAGCTGTTGATCGCTCATCGCATTGACGCCGCTGTCCGTCAGCATGTCCAAAAAGACATCCTGGTTTCTGAGCAGGAAAGTATTGTTTCCGGCTTTTTGAATGGCTTCCAACCGTTTTTCGAGCGGAAGCAAATGAAGTTTTTGCACAATTCGCACTTTGTGCATTTCCAAAGGTTGTTGAGGTAAAAATTTCATTTCGATTTTTGTCATTTTCTTTTCCTTCCTTATTCTATTAAATTTTAATAGGGTGAGGATGAAAAAAAGATTCATCCTCAGGCATAAGGACGAATCTAAATAGACCGTGGTACCACCTTACTTCGCTATTCTTTATAATAGCCTCACGTTTGTTTTGGGTTCTGGATGACAAACAACCAGGACAGACTCCCATATCCGTATTTCGCCTTTTTTCCTTTTGAAGCACTCGCACCGACCGTGCTCTCTCTGAACATTAAAAGGAGTTGCTACTGGACAATATGATCAACGTCCGTCATTTAGTTTTTATTAGTGCTGCTTTCGTGAAAGTCAAAAAGTCTTTCGCGTCAAGACTTGCACCGCCGATTAATGCGCCATCGATGTGCGGTAGCGCAAGAAGCGAGTCAATGTTGGATGTTTTGACACTACCTCCGTAAAGGATGCGGATGTTTTCCGCCGCGTCTTCACCATACATTGCATCGATTAAGAAACGGATAAATCCGATAGTTTCGTTGGCTTGTTCTGGGGTTGCGGTCCGGCCAGTTCCGATTGCCCAAATAGGTTCATAGGCAATAATCAGGTTTTCTACCTGTTCTTTGGTCAAACCCTGCAAATCCGCCTGGATTTGGGCTTTGATAACCTGTTCGGTTTTGCCGCTTTCCCGTTCGCTTAGGGATTCGCCTACGCAAAGGATTGGGATTAAATCCTTGTTAAACGCCGCATGCAATTTTTTGTTGACCGTTTCGTCGGTTTCGTTAAACATGGCGCGGCGTTCGCTGTGGCCGATTATGACATAACTGACGCCCAAACTTTTCAACATGTCGGGAGATATTTCTCCGGTAAAAGCGCCGCTCGATTCATAATGCATATTTTGGGCGCCGATGCGTAAGTTTTCTCCCTGCCGCTTGACTAAGCAGCGAAGGACGGTGAAAGGTGCGCAGATGACACTTTCCACCAAATCTTTGGAAGGCACTTCGTTGTTTACCGCATAAATAAACTCCAGTGCCTCTGGGCGGGTTTTGAACATCTTCCAATTACCCGCGATTACCGGTTTTCTCATTATTTTTCCTCGATTCTATTTATCTGTTAAGCATTCGATACCAGGCAATTTCTTACCTTCCAAGTATTCCAAACTTGCTCCACCGCCAGTGGAGATATGAGTGAATTTGTTTTCGTAGCCGTTATTGATGGCAGCCGAAGCGGAATCGCCGCCGCCGATAATTGTGATTGTACCTTCCATGTTAGCCAAGACTTCGCATAGACCGATGGTTCCTTTGGCGAAACGTTCGAATTCAAAAACACCCATCGGACCGTTCCAAACAACGGTTTTGGCCCCCTGCAATTCTTTTTTGAACAGTTCGAGCGTTCCTTGGCCGATATCGAGACCCATTTCGTCCGGTTTGATATCGTCGGTGGAAGCTGTACGGGCCGAAGCATCCGGAGCAAATTCTTTGGTTAGAACTACGTCAACCGGAAGTACAAGTTTGCCTTTGCCTTTTTCAAGCAAACCTTTAGCTAGTTCTAAAAAATCGTCTTCGCATTTGGACAAACCGACTTCTTTGCCTTGGGCTTTGTAGAATGTATATGCCATGGCACCGCCGATTAGAATTTTGTCAGCTTTGGTTAATAGGTTTTCGATAACCGAGATCTTATCGCTGACCTTGGCGCCGCCGAGAATAGCCACAAACGGACGGACCGGATTATCCACCGCATTACCCAAGAACTTGATTTCTTTTTCCATCAGGAATCCGGCTACGCTGTCTTTATGATGCGCGGCAATTCCAACGTTGGAAGCATGCGCGCGGTGAGCGGTACCGAAAGCATCGTTGACAAAGCAATCGCCGAGGCTTGCCCAATAAGCGCCGAGTTCCGGATTGTTTTTGGATTCTTTTTTGCCGTCGATATCTTCAAAACGCGTATTTTCAAACATAACGATTTCGCCCGGTTGCATTTCGGCGATGGTTTGTTCGAGCGCTTTGCCTCTGGTGGCAGCCACAAACTTAACGTCTTTTTTAAGAAGCGATGCGAGCTTTAAAGCAACCGGATATAAGCTGTTGCTTTGTTTATCACTTTCGCTGGCAACTCTGCCTAAATGGGAAAAGAGTATAACTTTGGCGCCCTGATCGAGAGCGTATTGAATTGTCGGTATAGCTTGGACAATTCGGTTATCGTCGGTGATTTTTCCGTCTAGCATCGGCACATTGAAGTCCACACGAATCAAAACTTTTTTGCCTTTTAAATCTATGTCGCGAATTGTTTTCTTTGCCATAATTACCTTCCTTTATAATATTATTTTCAATTACCTGTATTTTACACTTTTTTAAAGTATTTTGCAAGAATTAACAAAAGAAAACATTTTCATTTTAAAAAGGGCCTTCTTTGAGCAAACGTTCGACAGTCTTGATACGGTTTTGCAAAACCGTGATGCTTACATCAAGAATTAAGGAATTGCCGTCCACAAAGGCAATCAGGGTTTTTCCTTTTCCCAAATTCTTCGTCTCCGCAATCTTATAATAATTCAGATAGTATTTTTTGTTTCCTGCTTTGACCGTCATCAAAACAAGGCAGGGACTGATGTAAATCGGGATATTTTTGTGCAGGTTAAAGCGCAGTCTGATTGCGTCAAGCCTACCCTTTAAGGTTGTCAGGTGCGCAATGCACAGTTCGTTCAAAAACTTAAGACAAGACTGTTGCAACGGAATGATTTGCTTGTTGGCATAGTGAAGGTCGTGCCTGATGCCTTCGGGAGTTTTTTCCTCAACCATATAAAAGATTCCTTCTTTTGGCATATTCACCTCCAAAAAAAGAAGTCATCGGGGGGACGACTTCTTTTTGTTAATTAATCTTCCTTGATTCTTAATTCGGTTTCGATATCGAAGAAGTGGCATTTGCTCATATCGAAAGCAAGAGTAATCATATCGTTGATATGAATGTCGGTCCGCGCTTTGATTTTTGCGGTTACAGGTTGACCGGCAACATTGTTGCTTTGAACTCTAACCGTAATCAATGATTCAGGACCAAGCAATTCCGCTACATCGACTTTCAGGGTCAAAGTAGCATCTTTGAATTCCGAAATGTCGGCTGCATCGTCTTTGATGTCTTCCGGACGGATGCCCAATACAATCGGTTTATTGAGATATTTCTTTTCTTTCAACATATTGAATTGTTTTTCCGGTACACGCAAACGGCTAACACCGTGTTTGTGATCGCCGCATTCAAAGAATCCGTCGTCACCGACACGGCCTTCGATAAAGTTCATTGGTGGAGTACCGATGAAACCGCCGACAAACATATTGTTAGGGAAGTCGTAAATTTCTTTTGGTGCACCGATTTGTTGGATCCAACCATCTTTCATAACGACGATTCTGGTAGCCATGGTCATAGCTTCAATTTGGTCATGGGTAACATAGATGGTTGTTGTTCCCAAACTTTCGTGCAATTTGATTAATTCCGAACGCATTTGCACACGGAGTTTAGCGTCGAGGTTGGAAAGAGGTTCGTCCATCAGGAATACTTTCGCATCCCGAACGATGGCCCGGCCCAAAGCAACACGTTGACGTTGACCGCCTGACAAAGCTTTTGGTCTACGGTCAAGGTAAGGTTTCAAGCCAAGTGTTTCGGCAGCGCTTTGAACGCGGCGATCGATTTCATCGCGAGAGAATTTGCGAAGTTTCAAACCGAATGCCATATTGTCGTAAACGGACATGTGCGGATAAAGAGCGTAAGATTGGAAAACCATCGCGATATTGCGGTCTTTAGGTGCGACATCGTTCATGACTTCGTCGTCAATCAACAATTGGCCGCTGGTGATTTCTTCCAAACCGGCAATCATCCGTAGGGTTGTTGTCTTTCCGCAGCCCGACGGACCAACCAAAACAATAAATTCACGGTCTTTGATTTTGAGATTGAAATCAAAAACGGCCTGAACGTTATTGTCGTAAATCTTGTTAATATTCTTTAGTTCTACAGTTGCCATAAAATTTCTCCTTTATAAAAATTTCTACACTAAAATTATACCAAAAAAACGCAAATAAAAAATAGACAAACCATCCAAGAAATCGGATGGTTTTTCGGCAGTTTGTTAAATTATTTGATATTGAGTAAAATATTGATGGAGCATGCATGGGAAAACCGGTCCAGTTTGAGTCCCAGTTCTTTCGACAATTGGTCGAGTTTGTATAGCAGGGTGTTCCGATGCATGTAGAGAGATTTTGCGGTGGCGGAAACGTTGAGATTGTTGCTGAAGAAAACCCGGATGATTTCCAATGCTTCGTCTTTGTCTTTTAGGGAAGAAAACAACCCTTCCTTGATTAATTTCAGCATGCAATAATCCTCGCTCCCGGCAAGGGCCAGAATAAAGTCCGCCAAATCGGTATAATCTTTTTTGCGCATGACGCCGTTTTCGATTACGGTTTTGACGTATTGCTTGATATTTTCGCCCGGCAACCGATCGGTAAAAAAGAAACCTTCGTGAACGGTGATTTTGGAACCGAAGTCATCGCTCAAGGTTTGAAATAGCGGTTCCAAATCGATGTCGAAGCGGTCGAAAAAGAAAACCAAGGTATATTCCAAAAAGGAAATGGCATATATATCCCGAAAGATGTCTTTAAGCATGCTGTGGAGCTGGTCGTTGCCTGCTTCCAATTCATGGTAAAAAAAGAATTTGCCGCGTTTTTGGGCAAAAGGATAACTTTTTCCTTCCCAAAGATATTCATGGATTTGTTGCATCAACGCATTGTCGAAATGGAAAGTCTTTTCGATATACATCGATTTAATCAATTGGTATTCGTTTTTGGTTATGTTTCTGTCAATCCCGAACAATTGGCCTTCTTCGTTGAAAAAATAATAAAAACGGTTCGGTTCCAATGTACTTCCCGGTTTGACGATGCGATTTCCGTAAATCGAAAGCAGCTTCTTAAACATCTTATCACCTTAGTTATTATACCATATTTTTTTCGGTTTTGCTGACAAAATTTTATCTTTATTTTCCTTGGGTCCGGAATATAATACTTACCAAGGAGGGTTAAGAATGAACGAAATATCCACATACCAGTTTTTCCTGCTTTACCAAACCAAAAACAATATCAAATTAATCGATGTGCGTGAAAGCTACGAATACGACCAATATCATATCGATGGTTCGCAAAATATCCCCTTACAGCTGCTTTTGGATAAGCATCACTTGTTTGTGAACTCCCTGAACCATTATTACCTAATCTGCCACAACGGCGCCAAAAGCAGGATTGCGGCCATCTTTTTGGCCAATCAGGGGATTTCGGCCACAAGTATTGTAGGGGGCATTTCCCGGTGGCCGGGACGTTTGGTCAAAACTGCCAAATACAAAAGTTATTAATCGTAGATATAGGGTTTGAGTTTCCGGACGACCTGTTCGTATCCCTTGGTGCTCAAATGGATTCCGTCCAACGTATATTCACGCTTTAGATTATCGTTTTCGTCAATCAGTTCGTCATATACATTGATAAAAGGATAACCCAAAGCGTTGGCTTTTTCCTCAAGAAGACGGTTGACTTTCCGGATGATCGCGTTATTGGCTTTGTTTCGGAAGACCCAAGTAAAACGCAGGAAAGTTTTATTTAGCGGATACCAGGAAATGATATAGATATTCGGAATGTCTGACAAAGCTTCCACAATTTTCATTATCCGTTCCACCATTTCTTCGGGCCGAATTTTGCGTCGGTGAAAATCGTTGATTCCGATCAATAAAAAAAGTTTTTGCGGTTTAAGTTCGGTTATTCCGTCAAGACGTCGCATGACGTCAGATGTATTGTCCCCCGCAATCCCCCGATTATATATTTCCACATCCGGAAAAAAGTCGTTGACCGGAAAGAAGTCCGTCAAAGAATCGCCCAAAAAGACGATTTTTTCGGTTCTTGCATGTTGATTCAAAATCTTAAAGTCGTTGGCTTTATCGCTGGTTAATTTCTTAAAAAGTTTCAGGATGATAAAATACAGGGCTATGCTAAATACCAATACACTGACAACCGATACCATTACAATTTCTAATGCACTCATGTTTGTTCCTCGCTTTATCCTATTATAACAAAAAGTTCGGATTTTTTTGCCGATAGTGCATATAAACCATGCAAAAACAATCAAATAAGAATATAAAAAAAGCTAAGAAAAATTTGTTTTCAAAAACTTTTGTTTTCTTAGCTTTTTCTTTTGGGGTAATTTTTGATTTTTAAGCTTCTTTGATTCTTAAGGCAATCAACGTCATGTCGTCGTTGGTTTTCAGTTCGTTCTTAACCGCAAAATTAAACAATTCGTAAACGATGCGCTGAGGAGTTAGGTCTTTGACGGATTTCAGAAAAGTTTCCAGTCGGTTGGCGTCGACGACGTTTTCCAGAATTCCGTCGCTGCTCATGATGATGACATCGTTATCTTTGAGGGGCACTTCATAGTTTTCCACCAATTCTTCGATGCCGAACGGCAAGCTTTTGTTGATGATTTTTTCGAGGCTTCCGTCCTGATGAATAATATAGGACGTACATCCTCCCATTTTGTAAAACTTCGCCGTTGTTTTGAAACGGTTGATTTCGAGCAGATCCAGCGTGGCATAGCGTTCCAAATAGTCCTGAATGACATAAAAGGTATTAAGAATTTCCAACGCGGTGGACGAATCGAGGTTCAAGGACAACACGTCTTCCACAAGTTTCAGCGTAATGTTGCTTTCGTAAAAAGCACTGTAGCCTTTGCCCATGCCGTCGGAAATGGCGCTGATGAACCGGCCGTTGTTTAAATCTTTGATGATATAATTGTCGCCGTTGATTTGGGTGCCGTCGGAAGCGATGGCACCGTAACCGTACAGTACGTCGATTTTGATTTCCGGAATGATTTTTAAGTAAAGGGTGTTCCGTTCTTCTTTTTCAAACAATACACTCACCCTCTTTTCCATGACGTTTTGGCAAATTAGGGAGATGGCCGAGTGAATGTCGTCCCATTCGGATTTTGCGGCTTTGATACCCAGTGAAATCAGAAAATCATTGACAAAGGTGCGTTTGACTTCGAAATAAGTAATATGGTAACCGTAGCCGATAATTCTTCGCTTCACTTCCGCAAACACTTCGTATTTCAGTTCTTCTTTGGAAGCCCTGTCGACCGCGTATTTTCGGATGGCGCTCGCGATTCCGCCCATTTGGGCAACCAATGAATTGTTTTTAGTTTCGCTTTCGTCATACAAAGCCACGTTTTTTCGCAAACTTCTTCCCGTGTATTCGAGTTCCCTGACATGGGGACAATAACGGGTAAACTGATAATATTCGTCGCTGTCCTGAGCCTGTCCCACGATTATATCCCGAAAATAGATATATAGTCCGGCCTTATAATGGCTGTAGCATTCTTTTTGTTTGTCGCATCTTTGGCAATGTTTTTGGACCAAGGTCTTGATTCCGTCGCTGATGTGCTGGTTGTATTCCTTGGGCAATTTGATGCCATCGGAAAAGCGTTCCAAAAATGAAGCAAAAGCGAGAATTTCCTGATTGATTTGCCCGGTAACCTGTTCGTAAACTTTTTCGTAAACTTCTTCCTCCACGACTTTTTCTTTGATCAGAAAATTCTTCAGGATTTCAAACACCACGCTTGTGGCCATCATCGAAAGCAGCGACAGAAAATGATAATCGGTTTTGGCCAAAATCGCCACCGCCAGAAAAATATTCAAAGAGATTATCGGGTAAACAAACGGCATAAAATAGAATGCGCAGACAAACGGCAAAAACAATCCTTCCCGGATCTCAAACCCGAACAGAAGGGTAAGCATGGCGATAACCCCGTAAAGCATGGCATTTTGACCCCGAAACGATGTTCCGAAATACATGCCGAAATAGACCGCTGTCACCAGCCCCGCATTCACTCCCTGGTATTCGACCCAGGTTGCCCCAAGAATCGTGACCAAAGCGATCAGAATTTCCAAAAAAGAATTGTCATAAAGACTTCGCATCATTTTTTTGGCTTTTAAGGCTTCGACCAAACTGTGTTCCAAATAGACGTAAAAACTTAAGGAGATAATATTCAGGATTATCAGATGCCAAGGCGACGGAAGCATACCCGCATTTATCAAACCCGCCCGGTCCAATATTACGCTCGAGATTACATTTAAAAGCAAAATGGCTCCGTAGACATAAAAGCCTTTGGAAATCCTGTGCAGCAGCATTTGCAAAATATAGACGATTGCGGTTAAAACCAAAAAGTATATGACAAATTCCTTCGCAAACAAAAGCAAAGCAAGAAAGCTCGGAATTAACATATAAAAAATATTACGGTTGTCTTTCAGGACATAAAAGATAAGCAAAGGCAAATACAGCGTAAAACCAATCGGAAAAAGCACGGTCAGGACGCTGAAAAAAGCGATAACGATTAAATTGATCTTTTTGAACAAATCGGTCATTCCTTTCCGGGTGTAGACCAATTATACAATGTTTCAAAAGGCATAATTTATCATTTTTTGGTTTTGTCAAAGCTCTTTTTAAAAATAAAAAAAGATGCCAAGGACGGCATCTATCGTTTTCGTTATTAATTTAATTAAATTTCGGTAAAGGCATCCTTTCCCAATCCGCAGTCTGGGCATACCCAATCGTCAGGTAAATCTTCGAAAGGGGTTCCAGGCGCGATTCCTTGTGTCGGATCGCCTAATTCGGGATCGTAAACATAGCCGCATACACATTCGTATTTCTTCATATTATTTCCTCCTCGATTGTTTTTAACATTATATCACGAGTAAACTTGCGATGCAACTAAAAGGATTATTAATAGTTGTTTTTACAGCTTTTCCCCGCATTGATTGCAATATCGCGCATTTTCGTCGTTGAGAGCGCCGCACAGTGGGCAACGCAGATTGACTTTATGAGTCGAGCGGGGATTGCCGTAATCGTCTTCTTCAAAATGGCGGCTGCGCCCTTTGCTGCCAACAACCACCATCAGGATGGCGAAAAATGCAAAGAAAAACCAAGGGATAATCGGTAGAAAAGGCAAACCTCCCCCAACAGCCATAAAGCCGGTCAAGCCGAAGGCCACGAAAGAGACCAAAACGCCGACAAAGAAAACGGTCTGTAGTATTTTTCTGTTATTGTTCTTCATGACACACCTCTGATTGTTTTATATTCATATCTTTACATAAAGAATTCCGTCGTTTTGCATCGGCAATTCATCAATGATACTGCCGTTTAAAAAATCACAGCAGCCGCCCAATGCTACCGGATTGACTGAAAGGCTGTTGAAAAGCAGCACCCGTTTTCCGAGCAGTTTCGCCCTTTGGGCATAATCCGCCTTTTCCCGATTGTTCCAGGTATCGCTTGTGTAATTTAAGTAAACCGGCCAAAGCACCACGTCGTTATAAAGCAGATTGGCGCGCCGGACGTTTTCGTCATACCAAAAGTCGCCGCACAAACCCACCAGAAAGTTTTTATCCATATAGGAAAAGGTTTGGAAAATTTCGCCTTCTTTGTAGTGTTCTATTGAAGCAATCGGTTCTTTCCAACCGGGCGAAATCCGACGGTAGTTATTGATTATTTTGCCCGTTTTGTCGATAAACATGAAACTGGAGTATATTTTGTCTATTGCTAACTCGAGATAACCGAACCCGATTGCGATATTCAGTTCGGCGGCCTTGTTTCCGATAGCTTTGATGGTGCCATTTTCCTGACTTAAGGCAATGTTACGGTCAACCGAAAAATCCCATTTCAAGGCATCGAAACCCTGCAGGAAAGCTTCCCCGAAAAGAATCGCATCGGCCCGATTGTCGGATGCTTCTTTCATCGTATCGTAAATGGTTTTGAGATTGAGATCAATCCGATTGTTGACAAAATATTTGGATGCTAAACCAACTATCATATCCGTTTCCTCTTTTGAATATCATACCTTATTACGGCCGTTTTCGCAAGAAAAGCGTTAAAGG